>ENA-ORUW01000143-ORUW01000143.1-human-gut-metagenome-genome-assembly--contig:-NODE-143-length-84302-cov-6.009805_pt1 | contig 84302 bp, 79 predicted proteins | sample MGYA00242088_ERZ509227 | MGnify/ENA primary metagenome ERZ509227 (study PRJEB26280, sample SAMEA2338816) | human gut metagenome | biome: human gut; feature: human-associated habitat; material: faeces... | reverse complement strand
AAAGGGCGGCCAGGCAGGCGCCCCGGACGCGGAGGGAGAAAAGCAGCAGGGCCAAGGCGGAGGTGAAGGGCACCGCCCAGACGGACCGGTTGAAGGACAAGCCCCTGGAGGGCAGGCCCACCCTCTCCGACCTGGATCTGAACAAATTGGATCGGGAGCTGACAGACAGGGAACGTGAGGAGTGGAACGAGATCTATGCGTCTCTCCGCTCCCGGACGATTCTGACTGGGACGGTCGTTGGCATCGACACCCATTCCTTCAAGGTCAGGGACCGGGACACCAAGCGGATCGAGTACAGGGAAATCCTCTGTGCAGTTGTCATCGCCTACCGGGTCAAAGTTCTGATCCCGGAGACAGAGATCTGGCAGCCCGGCTCAGAGCGGCCCTCCCACGTCCTGCGCGGCATGGCAGGCGCGGAGATCGACTATGTGATCCTGGATGTGGACCGTGAGGGCGGCGTGGCTATCGCCTCCCGGAAGCTGGGCCTGGCCGCCAGGCAGCACTATTTCAACGCCGAAAAGAACGGCCACAAAATCGGTGAGTATCTGACCTGCCGGGTGGTATCCGTTGGCCCTAGGCTGTGCATGGTCGAGTGTGGCGGACGGGACATGACGCTCAAGCAGGCAGATCTGACCTATACCGCGACCCCTGACCTGCGGGAACGCTACCGCCCGGGCCAGAAGCTCCGGTGCGTCCTGACGGAATATGACCCCTACCGGCAGCTGATGAACATTTCCGTCAAGGCCGCCACCATAAACCCCTTCCAGGGAGCCATCAAGCGCCATCCCGTCAACAGCAGACGGCAGGCCACGATCAGTGGCAAATATGGCGGGGGCGTATTCTGCACCCTGCCGGATGATTCTGTGTGCCTGTGCAGGTATTCCGCTCAGCAGAGAGACCGTGAATTTCATGTGGGTGATTCGGTAATCATTGTGATTACCAAGCACAATTTTGAACGCAGCATGATCTATGGCCGGATTCTCTCCAAGTGGTGAGGTGGTAAAAATGGATCAGCAGATGGGATTGTTGGACCGGCTGGCCCAGATGAGCGGCTGCGTCTGTCTCTCCGATTTGAGAACACCAGCATACCGGCACCCGGTACTGGACGCCCTTGGACGGATCTCCGCCGAGGAATACTCGGCAAAAGAATGGCTGGAGGCGATGGGGTATCTGCTGGTTCCGATGCAGGAGGACGGCAGACATCCGGTATAGCATCCAGTTCCTCCTCACCCTCACACACTAGAATCACATAAACACAAAAAGGTCCCGTCCGGTTCAGATGCCGGATGGGACCTTTTTTATTTTTCCCGGTTCTCGTTTGTATGTTTCATCCATAGAAATTGTGAGATTCATCTATATAGCCTAGTCTATCAAGCTGATGATCGCGACCTCTGGTGGTGCTATCAGATAGGTTGAAACCGCAATCTTGTTCATTTTATACTCTCTGGCATAGGACGCCCCAGATATAAAATCCAGCAATTTTTGGGATTCCACTGAGCCGCATCGTTCCAGATTAAGCACCACAATATGGCCTTCTTTGATTAGACTCGCAATATCCAATGCCTGCTGTTCACGCATGGGCGCCTGAATAAAGATTTTCCCAGCCCGGCTCTGATAGATGGTAATAATATTAGAATCATAGGGCATATTCCTCACCTGCCTGGTGGTCCTATCACCCCCCATTTCAGGGGGGCCTTCCTGTGTATAGCTTTCTCCCCTCTTTCTGAATCATAAAGAGGGGCGGAGCAAAAGGTCCCTTCTAACAAGGACATATATAAAGTTTAAGGGCAGGGAGATCTTGTAGATGCAGTACCCGCCTGTTCCTTTATGCGCTTTTCGTGGTATCCAGTGTATCGTCATATTAAAAAAGATGGCTCCTTACAAAGGATCGAACTTAGAGATTTGCGTGATAAGCAAATTTTTGCTGACCTTTTTCAATTGGAAAAACACAAATAGCCCATACAGAAAATCAGCACACTATGTAGGCTATTCTGTGTCGGTGACTTTTACGGAGTACTCATTATTAAGCGACCTAATTCGTATTTTCTTGCCTCTTTGGGCCGAAAGAGTTTGCTGGCAGATTATAGTCTTGTCGATCTCTACTCCGTCACTATTCTTTAACTTGCAAGAGTAAAAACGGTACTTTAGCAATTCGAGTAATATATTAACACTGAAATGACTGTGTCGTATGGACAGAAAGGCCAAAACAAGGAAGAAGATAAGGAACTGCACGACCCCGTCCCATACTGTGAAATCAAATGCAAATAAGGGTAAAATATAAGAGAGCAAAAATTCTGCAGTTATTGCCTTTTCCTCCTTTACCTCAATAATTGTGTATACCTGACTCCCATTTTTATTCCTGGAGTTCATAGATACCATAAGAACAACCAATGAGATGAATGTCATGACCAAAATCAGAATAACGCTGATTCGCTCTGTCCAAATGTGAGGCTGCCCCTCCGCTATGCTCTTTATATCTATGAACAGTACCGAAATCCACAAAGGAAGAAATGACAGAAAGTACATGCTGAAACCTGCTGCGATTGACATATCAGCACCTCGTAATCAACGCCATTGCCGTGCACCATCAACCTCAACGGCGTTTTTCTCAAACGGGTCAACCATTCCTTTCTTACAAAGTAATTTTACAATTTTTTCTGCAGCACCCTCAACAGAAGCATCAAATTTCTCTCCAGTAGCATCTAAAGGAATATTAAATTGTTTTGACATAGAAAGCCGAGTGTTTTTTCGTTTCAGTGCGGTTAGCCTGCTCTCACTAAATCCAACAAACCGCCTTGGATTGTGTCCAGATCCTGCTACCACCTTAAACTCATCAAAGCCGCTGATAATGTCGGCCTGCTCAATAGCGGTAACCTTCTGCTGGCAGACCGCTTTATACGATCGAGCCATATTAAAGAGATTCTCACCAGATAGTGTTAAAAAGTACACCGTACTGTTTACAATCAGCAAATCCATAGTGGGGCGAAGTGAGAGAACCTTATCTGTCAATTCTACAAAAGTCCCCTTATTGTGAAGAAATTTATGTTTTAGCGTAGTAACAGGATTTTGCATTGATACCAACTTTATTAAGAAATCTTCATCATTGGTTGTGAGTTGACCCGTGATCAAATACGCCGAGGTATATTCAAACGGATCATTCTCTGAATCGGGATCAGCAATTTGCTGTACAAAGTTTTCATATTCAGACGATATAAGATCGTTGGATGCATCAAGCTTATAGATAGTAAGTGCATCCGTGGTGCCATCATATTCACGCACCTCGCGAATGAGGTCAAGCGATTTTTTGCCATTACCAGTATAGATATTTGAAATATCTGTCAACAATTTAGTAAAACGCTCTGGCGGGGATAATATAATTTGGCGGCTACTATAACTAGTGCCGGTTCTCTTGGATGTTGTTATATTCAACAACTGTAATGACCAATTATTTCCGTTATTTAGATTTTGAAATACTGATTTGACTATATCAAGCGACAAACTGATCGCCTCCTACTTCCCCTCAAATCTTTTTGAAAACCGCATAAAACTTCAACTGGACAAGACCTGTTAAAGTAATTATATCACAAAAGTGTAACTTTTCAAATGGTTGAGTACGCTTACTCTCCTATTACAGATAGAATGTAAAATTAAAGCATTCCTTTAAGACTTCATATCGATATTGGCGATCAAAGGAAAACCGTCCATCACAGGATTCTGTGATGGACGGTTTTGGTTCTCTGAAACGATTTTTGTGTTGTTCTTGTGAGACAAGGCATAAGCCCCGCTCTCTTTTAATCCAGTCGGCACCCAGATAAAGACACGAGGTAAAAACATTCTAATTTTATCCATCTGCCGTGCGTTTCGCTTTCATGGGGAACCCCATTATCACCGAACGCGTACCTGTGGAGAGAGCAGTAGTCCGGTTAGAGGCTGTGCAGAAAAAGGATCAGGCTGCCCAACCCAGAAATCATCCTCCTTTATTGTATAATGGTCTCCAGCTTTTATAACGGAGGAGATCGATTATGAACAATCTTGAAGCCCTGATCGAGTGTTATTTGGACATCTGCCAATACGAAAAGAAGCTGTCCCAGGATACGCTGAAGGCATACCGAACTGACCTTGCTCAGTTCCGCGCCTTTGTGGGAGGCGCGGAGGTCAGCCGGGATCTGCTGAGCCAGTATATCAAATATCTGAACAACTCCTTCGCGCCGCGGTCAGTCAAACGGAAGCTGGCCTCCCTGCGGGCCTTCTATCGTTTGATGGAGACACGGGAAGCGATTTCACAGAATCCCTTTGAAAAACTGCAAATCCATATCCAGGCGCCGCGGCAACTCCCACGTACCATTCCGGAACATATTATCCGGGATCTGCTGGAAGCCGCCTATATGGAGTACCAGCCGGGAGCCGGAACTGTCCTGCGTGATATTCTCGTGCTGGAGCTGCTGTTTGGAACAGGAATCCGGGTTTCCGAGCTATGCGCCCTCTCTCCCCAAACCGTCCAGCTTGGGGCCCATAAGCTCAGGCTGCTGATCCATGGAAAGGGGCAGAAGGAGCGAGTAATTCAGATTGACACACCGGAACTCCTGGAGCTCATGCGCATTTATTATCAGACCTTTGGGGGCAAAATCCAAGTGTCCAGCACCGTCCTGTTCAATGACCGCGGCAGAGCGCTCTCTCCACAGTCAGTACGGCGGATTATCCGAAAATACCTGCGGAAGCTGCCTGAGCAATATGCGGCCACACCGCATATGTTCCGCCACACCTTCGCCACTACGCTCCTAGAGGCTGGAATGGACATCCGGTACATACAAAGCCTGCTTGGACACAGCTCCATTTCAACGACACAAATCTACACCCATGTGGCCGCGCAGCGGCAGGCTGACCTCCTCTGCCAGCTGCATCCGAGAGGCAAGATGTCCTTTCACCTCTAAAAAAGCATTATATCAGGTCGAGTCCATTTCATCCAAATTACTGACGTGCTAACAGCGGCAGAAAGGATATTTGACGGCTAAAACCAAAAGTATCTCATGCATTATCCAAAGGTGACCGTTGCAGGACATTTCTATCCTTGCAACGGTCACCTTTGAGTCTGCCACTTGGAACGATAGATAATCTCTTATTATCTACCTTTTGGGACTCCTGACAATGGTTTTCAGGGGCAGTGAACACACTGGAACGGGAAAACTGGCGAGCCCCCCTCAAGTGCTTCCATTGGAGGATGGTTACCTATGTTGGACTTTTACCGACTAACACCAGAAGACTTTGAAACTCTGTGCTATAAGTATATATGTAACCTCTATCAGAAACCGAATTATCATGTAGAGCATACGCGGTATATCCATGATGGCGGCCGCGATATTGAAGTTACCTTTTACGACGAGCTTTCGCACTTCAAAATCTGGGCAGAGTGCAAACAGCACAAAAGAAATATCGGTTTGGATGAGATTGGGAAAAACGTGGTGCTCGTCATTTCAAAGCACATCAACAAAGTCCTATTTTTCTCTGCAAGCGAGATTACGGAGGGGGCAAAAATCGAAATCAGCCGCATTGCCGATAAACTCAATTTCGAGGTTTCTTTCTTGTGTGGGGAGAGACTTTCCGACGAGTTGGAAACCCAGCCTGCACTGGTCGATGAATACTTTGGAGAAAGCAGAGATTCCATCGTGCTCGGCACCGAGAAACCTGCCATTTACTGCTCTATCTCTGAATTTGAGAGTGACGCAATTCTCGCGGTTCATGAGGGTCAACCGCCCATTTTGATGAAGAACGGGGAACTCTTTAATATTTATGTGCATATAGTCAACCGAACCCTGAAACCGCTACGGGATATTCTGGTCGAGGCCGTGTCCCTGCCATACGCCGTAAGGATGTATGAAACTGCAATCGAACATGAATGGCTAGGTCGCCAAGCAGACTTCATTGCACACCTCCGTGGGGAAATCATCAGTCAGCAAATGACCATCATTGAGCTTCCGCAAATTGTTGTCAGCTATCGCGACAGCGAAAATAAATGCAGGCGCAAAACCGTCTGCCTACCAAGTCTTGACATCTCCCGATGTAAGCACTATCCATTGGTGGGAAAGGAGGTAACCGAATTCCTGGCGAACGAGGTGGGAAGTGCCTTAGAGTGGTGTGCCAGAAATTATCCGCAGGTGATTGATTTGCGGGGAATCAGCGGTAGCGGCAAGAGCCGTTTAGCAGATGAGATTCAAAAGAAAGCTGCACGCCAAGGACTCCATACAGTCTACCTGAACAGCACGGACTATATTGACTTCGATTTGATCCGCAAGTTACTGTGTGAACTGCTACATCTGCCTTTCTATCGCGGAAAATGGAACTTCTCACGGGAGGACATTCTGGGGTTGGTAAAGACGCAGGGCGGTAGCGACACGTTTGCAATCAAGATTGCAAGATTCCTGGAGCGTGGAAAATGGGAGAAAAGTGACGCCTATTATATTGTGGAGGCCGTGGCGCACTTTCTGTTGGTTCCGTTTAGGGAAAAAGGCTACTGCATTACAATTGACAATTCACAAGGACTGCATCCCGAGATTTTGAAATTCCTGATGCGGTTGGCGGACGAGCTAACGCAGAACCATGGTCAGACGATTCTGATTATCGTAAGTAATATTGAGCGAAAACCTGCGTTTTCATCAAAGAGTTTCCAGTCCTTTTTAGACTTTCTCTCGGAAAAAGCAGAGTCCCACCATCACACATTTACGACGCATATGTGCGAGCCATTCCGCGAGGAGGACGCAACCCTTTTGCTGATGCATTTGTTTCAGATTAAGAGCCAACATGATCCATTCCTTAGGAAACTCCTGCAAAAATCCGGACGTCTTCCTTTTGAACTCATCATGGTTCTAGAGTATCTCTCCGATCTGCGGATCATCAAGTGGCATAACGCAAAGGAATGGAAAATTCGGGACCACGAAAAATTTACGGAATTCCTGGCAGAGGGGCTCCCTGCCGGCGCATCCATCCTTTCCAAGCGGAAAGAAGCATGGCAACAGACCCATACAAAAGTGGAAAACGAAAAATTTACAGACATTCTATCTTCCATTGTATGCTTTGAGGGAATCCTGCCATACTCTTACATTTCGGACTATCGTCTGGATCGATCTCTGTTGGATCACATGGAGCAGCTTCTCTGGCTGGCACCAAGCCCATCCGGACAGGGCATCACGTTCTTTCATGATAATATCAAAGAGTTCTGCAATACCCAGCCGCTATACCGGAAAAACGCAAAAATCTTGAAGCAGACCTTGCGCTGGCTACATGGAAACCCGGAGACGGATGTTCCACGCCGGGAAAAAATCATATTCTCTTGCCTCTATCACTTAAATCGCTTCAGCGAGGCACTTACATATGGGTTGGATCTGTTAACAACCCATGTAGATATGTTAGCCCATGAGGACGTTGTATCAATTAGCCAAACTCTATATAAGGACGCTCGTACACAGAAAACATCTTCGGATTTCCTGATCATTGCCGGAATCTATGCGGATGCAGTCTTTTCCCTGGATAGCAAGGAGTTGGGCTGCCAGCTCTATACGGATCTTGTGGAACGCATTAGGCAAAATCCCTCCTGCATTGCGTTGGCATCGTCTTGCAAAATCCTGCATCAAGCAATCAATTCGCAACTACAATCTGCCCGGTATGATACAGCGCTCGCGTGGATTGGGATTCTGGCATCCCTACCAGGCTTGCCTCTGGAATACCAATTTATTGCACAGAATAGATATGGAGTTGCCTACATCGCTCTTGGCAAGTTTAAAGACGCAAAGGTCTGCCTAGATGACGCTATGGAACTGGCAGAAAAGTCTATGAAAAATCTTTATTGGACCAGTACCGCGCACAGCGACCTTGCCCTTTATTATTTCTATAATTGGAAACCGCTCGGGAAAGCGACATCTGCGGAACAAATTATTTACGAGTTTGAAAAGGCAATTTCTGACTACCAGAACTTCGGGAAACCCGATGTATCCAGGGATATAGAAATGGCCTGGCATAGGGCATTTCTTCATATTCTAAAGGAAGACTATCAAAGTGCGTGTAACGATGCAGAGGACTGTATCCATTTGAGTCAGGCGAACTCCCAAGCATACGGACTCTCAAGAGGATATAATTTGCAGTCGCTCGCTTATTTGAAAAACGGTGATATTGATGCCGCACGCGACTCCCTTGAGGAGGGACTTCACGCCTGTGAAATGTACGCATTTCCAGCAGGTATCTTTCGTATGTACAATAATCTGGGTGTGGTTTCCTGCCAAAATGGTGACTTCGCAAAAGCCGGGGCGTTCTTTTCACTGGCGTTAGATTGCGTGGATCAACAGCTGGAATACAAGCAGTTTCCTATCCTGACAAACCTGCTTCTGGTCGGGATGCACCTCAAGGACGAAAAGCTGTTACAAAGGGCACAGAAGTACTGTGATGAGATTCCCTCAGAAGATTTAATGAGGTATCGGAGATCCCTACGGCCAGGTACCCTCCAGAGCGGTACAGTGGAGAGTTTCGCGTTTTTTGGATTTTCTGGAATCAGCTATCTCTTCTAAAACTTCGTCACGGTCTTGGTTGAGGAGATTCTATGAGGTTTCCATTCCAATCAGCAATCAGGTCTCCTTTCCCTGTTCGTAAGCGGAACCAAAGATAGTTAGCTAAAAGAGCTCGGTAGTCATCCGCAAAATACAGAATCGGAACATCTAACTGGCAAATATCCCATCGCAGATAGTCCGTTAATGTAATTTTTGACTGATTACACCGAATTCGATATTCGCTGATGGGGGAAAGGCCTTTCACTCGGCATAAGCAGTTGATGTAATCATGGCTGAATAGGGATGAGGAAAAGTCCACAATCAGATAGTCGCCTGCTGGAGCATTCTGTAGCGTGTACAGCTCTGCTAAAACTGAGAGAGCCTTGGTGTCTGCTTCAATTTCATGGCACCACTTCTGGAAGAAGTAGGAGCGCGCGTAAATATGGGAGGTAAAACGCACTTCGCCCGAAACATTCCCGCGATGGTACACAAGGGAGTTTGCTGAAACATAGTTCCTATAATGTTTGGCATTGAGTTTCATAGAAAAATCTAAATCATTGCAGGAGTTAAAGAACAACTCATCAAAACCGCCAACACTTTCAAACGCCGCACGTGAAACGATCATACAGCCGGAGGTTACAATCTGACTGACGTGGTCTTCCAGGAGGAACGGATGTTTGTGCGCTGCCCCTTGAAGGGGTTTGACGGACTCAGATCGATACATCTCCATGCCGGCATAGACGATTTGATTATTTGCAAAATCAAGAATCGTGGACATTGCCGCGCCACAATCGGGGTGATGAAAATATGTTTTTTTCAACTCCTCAAACCATCGCTCTGAAACCAATATATCGCAGTCCAAGAAAACCAGATATTTCCCTTGGCTATTTTCTACACCTGCTCTGCAGGCACCAGAGTGCCCACGGTTTTGCGGGTTTTGGATGATTCTAAAGGGAACGGGAAATTCTTTCATGTGAAACTCTGGGCCTAAATTTAAAGCGGGATTGTCATTCACCAACACAACTTCTACATCCTCGCAGTTGGAAAGTGTATCCATCAATACGCGGATACAGTTCCAGAGCATATTAATGTTTTGGTAGAAGGTAATGATTATAGAATATTCCATATAATTTACCTCACAAAGATTTTCTTTTCTTTAGGAATGGTATCGACAGAAACTGAGACGGCGTCTCATGTCTGGTTCCCAAAAGGTAGATAATAAGAGATTATCTATCGAAAGTCTTCCCTTCTTACATTTTACTTACTCTTTTGCACTATTGCAAGTGCTGTTTTGAGACAGAAAGAAATAGCGCATTTTTCTGATAGAGATCTATGACATTCAGTTGACTTCGGATATAACATTTTATATAATTTTATTGTTAAAAATGTTATATGTGATGAGGACATGATATGAAGCAGTTACTACAAGAAATTCGGGGCGCATTTAGTTTGAGCCAAGAGCGGTTTGCAGATCTTCTCGGAACGACGTTCGCCACCGTTAATCGCTGGGAAAATGGCCGTACAGTTCCAGGTAGAAAGACGCAGGATAAGATCATGCGTCTCTGCTCAGATCACGGCATCCAGCTTTACGAGTTGGTGATGGACCATATTCGGAAAGAGTCCCTTGTTTCACTGGTACCGAATCGAGTCCTTCTTTATCATGGCTCCAAGAGCGGCCTGACTGGCGCAATCGCACCTATAAGCCGGGACAAATGTGATTTTGGCCGAGGATTCTATATGGGGACAGATCCTGTGCAGCCCCTGACCCTCATTTGTGATTTCGAGCAGGCCAAATTCTATGTGTTGTCCATAGATTTGACTGATCTGTCGGTTTTTGAAGTCCCCCCTGACCTCGATTGGGCCATGCTTGTAGCGTTCTACCGTGGAAAGATGGAGGCGATTAAAGGAACCACTTTGTATCGGCACTACGCGCAAATGGCACAGGGAAATGATGTACTGATAGGCGCCATTGCAAATGACCGTATGTTTTATGTGCTGGATAACTTCTTTTTGGGAAATATAACAGATATAGCCCTGATTCAGAGTTTGTCTGCTTTACAACTGGGCCGCCAATATGTGGCGATCACTGAACACGCCTGCGAAAAAATCAGAATTGAGAAAGAGGTTCCTTTGTCCCATTTGGAACGAGTTTGCCTGCAGGAAGTTAGTGAGCAGAACAGGAGCAAGGGCGTCTCCCTAGCCAATGAAATATGTAAAATCCATCGTAGAGAAGGACGATATTTCGATGAAATCATGAACAAAGCAGGAGAGAATGTATAATGGATAGTTTACAGCTTAAAATATGCGATGTTCAGGGTAGGCTGTTTGAGTTGTCCCGGAAAGCGTGTTATGATAGCGGACCCTTCATATCTTCATTCATGCGGTCCAGACTGGCCAAATCACTGGATTCAGTCTATAACCGAATGCAATGGTCTGGAGAGGAGTACCTTTTAGAGGAATTAGAATCTGAAGTTCCAACTTTACCTGTTACAGGTGCACTATATGAAAAAGAAATTCTTTTTTGGATCGGGTATTTATACCGCTATTGGCACTACTTGACCGGGGAAAGCAGCTTGGAAATCTACCGCCAGGCAAACGAAAGGACCATGAAGCGAAATTATATGATGTTCCATACCCTAGAGCCAGAAATTGCAGTACAGGATTTGAAAGAAATACACCATCAAAAAAGCAAATAATAATTACCGTCGTCCCCTACAAGCAAGCAAGGGGTAAGAAGAAAGCGGGCTGCCAGTCATCACTGGCAGCCCGTTTTCTTTTTGCTCCAAAACACACGATAATCTGTAATTATCGGTTGTTTTGAGATAATACGCCGTACTATTTAAGATAATAGCAAAAGGGAGAATGACTTTGAAAAGAACAGATTTTACTCAATTTTGGTGGAAAAATTCAGGAATTGATAAGGCCCAATTAAGTATCGTTTTGCTTGCACATGTTCAGCAGCCACGAGGACATATCAATCAAGCACAACTCCAATGCAGTGAAACTGAACGATTCTCTATTGAAGAGTTTAACGAAATCTACCAAGGAATAGTTAATGCAGGATATTATATTCAGGCTGTATATTATAATGAGTTAGATTTTATAACTGAATATATAGAACATCCAGAACATTTTTCCAATTGCCTGATCTATAACTTGGCCAGAAATGGACTTGGTGATAACAAAAAGACAATTATTCCCGCTTTCTGTGAACTGGTTGGACTTAACTATACCAGTTCATCGTCTCTGTCGTGTGCGCTATGCCGCAATAAGTACTATTTCACAACGCTTTTCCAAACGCATGGTATTCCAGTTCCCCAAAGTTGGTTATTTACCGATGCAGGCATCTTGGGAGATAGAATGCCCAGGGATGGAACGCAGGTTATTTGCAAACCTTGTTCAGAATCTGCGAGTCAAGGGGTTAGTGCAGCAGGGGTTTTTCTTGCTTCTCAAGATATGTTCCAGCGATTCAAGGGAACTCACTATATTATACAAGAGTACATTGGCGGAGAAGAATGTGAAGTTCCTGTGTTTAAGGTCGGCAACTCCATAAATGTACTAGAGCCTGTAGGGATTGACCTTGGCGGGAAAAGTATTTTAGATGAACAAGCCTCGGCATATAATCAATACGGATTTTATCATTTAGGTGATACGCAAAAGCTCCATACTATTGATACCATTCGGGCTTATGCAGAAAAAGCCTTCCGCCTTATGCAGATGGATGTCTATGGGAGGATTGATTTCAGAATTGCCGCTGATGGGACTCCATACATATTTGATGTGTCCACTACGCCATATACAACAAAGCATAGTTCATTCGCCTTTGCTTTTGAACGGCTAGGACTGTCATACAGTGAGATTTATCAGGCAATAATCTTTGCGGCGCTTCAGAGGGAAAATGCAAAATGTTAAAATGATAGGAACTGAAGATCTGAGAGCAGAAAACCCCGTCCAAAAAATTTGCAAGATGAGTCTTGGATATGAGAACATGCCTTCATAATTATTTCGTGGTACTTCATTGGATCATTGTTGAGATATTTGGGATTATTTAGAAGCAATTCCTGTTCGGCGCGACGTTTAAGGAAAATTTGCTGGTAGTTGCGTAGAAGAGGAACATCCAAGCTCTTTAATATCTCAAGTTCTTTTTGAGCTGCCTTAATATTGCCTTGAAGTAAGAAGTCAGCAAAATTCAGATCATGCAAAAAATATTGATAATACTCATCTATCTCAACAAACTGAATGTTCGCTTTAGCAAGTTCTTCTGAACAGTTTTTTGTTCCACAGAGAATCGAAAGGCCAAGATAATTAAAAAGTATAACGTGAGATACCTCATCTTCTTTCCGGTTTACAATTTTAGAGAAAGCACTAACAGCCCAATGTGCACTCTCTAAGATCTTTTCCCGGTTTCCGTCCGCCAGTTTCTCAGATAGCAAGTAGTTTAAGAGGATTCTATTGTTTTCAACTTTATAAGGACTGGGATAACGAATCTCATCATCGTTCATCAACATAGCATCGCATTCATCAAGCGCTTGTCTGGATGCCTCGAAATCACCACAAACGAGAGCGTTTCCCGCATGATTGCAAAGGGCCATGTATAGGTTGCTGTGGTTATGGTGGATTCGATAGAAGCATATGCTTTGAGTGGTTTGTCGGCTTGCGATTACTGCACTGTAGTAGAGCGATGCTTTTCGGTTATCACAAGCTTCAAATTCTTCAAAAGCTAAGCAACCAGGGTGCTGTTGAATGATTTGAATAAGCTTTCTACGTAGGAGCCTTACTTTTTGTGGATCATTTGCACGGTCTATATAGAAATCCAGCAAAACCAGTGCCGCACGACAATACTGTTCGTCCTCACAAAAGGTGTCGTCATTTATGGTATCATAAAGTTCTTCAGCTCTCTGTTTAGCAATAGCAAAATTGTCTGCAAGCTGAACATAGCAAAGGAGGATTAGTCTTTGAGCTTCAGCCAACAAAGCAGGTATGAGCTGACTATATGTAATTGCCTGCAGATGATAAAGAGCTAAATCATACTCATATTTTGAAAACGCTTTGTATCCATTATATAGGTCATCCAAAACGTGGCGCTGTGTTTCGGCAAGGCTAAACGGCAAACGTCCTAATAAGGAATCAATGGCAGGGAAAATTTGATAAATATCATCTGCACAGCTGACCTCAGAAGCTCGACGGATGTAAGATAAAAAAAGCAGTTGCCAAGTTTCCAAAATGGCTTTAGAGTCGTTTTTTTGAAGACTGTACTCCATATGCTTTCCACGGCTATAATAGTCTTCTGGATGACGTGCTTGCAAATAATTTGCAAATTTACGGTGGTAAAGTTTTTCTTTCTTTGAAAGTTGCCTCTTAAAATATGCTTTGACTTTATCGCTGGTAAAATGGTAGCTTTCTTCGCCTGTAATAAACTTGTGCTCGGCGGCTAAATCCAAATATTCTTCCGCCTGATACTCGGTTTCAGTTTCGTCTTGAGGAGACGGATCAATAAAAAAAGCAGTTTCGTCCTTGGTAAAACATGAGTCAATTATAGAAAGCGGCCCTAATATTTTGCAAACTTCCTGATCTTCTTCGGGCAAATTTTTATAACGCTTATCAAGAATTTCATTAAAGTCTCTGGGGAGAATATCATTTCCATCATAATAACCTGCAGCCATAAGTGCGAGAGACAAATCATTACCTGCACAAAGGCGAATATCTCTTATATTCGTTTGCCTTGAGTATCCGTATTGACGCAAAATGAAAAGAATATCCTCATCGGAGATTTCTTGAACTGGGATAGTATCCCATAAAAACCCATCTACTTTTGATTCAGATTCGCGAGATATGAGGAGTGTAGTTAAATGATAATCAGGTAATAGCTTGATTTGAGGTAACATAATTTTCTGCAAAAACTGTTTGGATGGGACGTCCCACAACTCGTAATTGTCGGCAATAAAGAGAATATTCTTATTTGTGCCAGCTTGTTTTTTAATTCCAGAAAGAAGAGATTCTTCGTTCGACGTCAATACAAAGCTCTGCTTGCTTCGCTCAAGTCCTGCCCCAAACTCCAATGATATTGGAACTGGAAGGAAACTAATTCCGAATGAGATTTCCCCACCTAAATTTAGTTTTTGATTGGAATGTAATTTAGTACCAATATGCCATGTAAGATATGGAGAAAGACCGGGGTTGATTCCTTCAATATAAAAAACAGACCATCCCTCTTGAAGTTGAGCTACAACTCCAAGTGCAATTGTGGATTTCCCACTTCCAGCATCCCCGCACAAAGTAATGCCTCTATTACAGTCATCGTTTATTAACAAATTATATATTTGATCGACAATGACTTTCTGATAATCTGCCAGACACATTAAAACACCTCATTAGCAAAACAGCTCTCAACAAATGTAAATAACTTGATATAAAATAGCAGCACAGCTCATTGATATTTAAAATCACCTATTGATTCAGATGATAATTACAGATTATCAATCATATTCTATCCTATAATCCTGGAGTTTGCAAGAGGAGCGACCACCGCAATGTCATGCCATGGTCCCATTTGAAGCAACACAACAAGCCAAAAATATATTGACATATTCTGAAATACTGCGTATTATAATAATGTAAGACAGGCAACGGCGTGTGTCTGTCCAAGCGTTGAAGTAGGAGGGTGCGCCGGTCGGCATCGTCTTATGGAGCTTTCAGGAGGGGTTGTGCAGCGAAACCTCAAACCGGCTTAGGCTTTGAGTAGCCGAAAGAAAATGCACCAGAAAGCCCCGCCTTACGGCGGGGTTTTCTGCTACATGAAAGAGGATTCAGGATGGATTTACTTCAAACATGTGCGGTTGGTTTCCATCAACTGCTCACCTACCAATATCATATTGTTGCGGGCAGGAAGGGACGGACCATAGATTTTACAATCTCATTTGATCCATCAGATTTTCATCACCTGGCCGGCCTGCATAAGCTGACAGATAATGTCCGTTTTCTAACCGGGAAAAGAGCAAATATCATGCAGGAAATCCTATCTGGAAAGCTTACACTTTCCCATGCCCAGCGGAGTGTTTTTTTCAAACAGATGGAGCCGCGCCTGAAGCCGCTGGCCCATCTGGAAGAATTTCTGGATAGCAACGAGATTGTTTTCCGCTATAATTCCAAGGCACATGCTTTTTCAGCGATTCAGGCGGACTACCTGCTGCAAAACAGTTTCGAGGGTACACCGGTATACTTATTTCTGGCACGGCGTATGGGCGAGGACACGCAGGTATGCCGTACCTTTTTCCCAAAATCGGAAAAGGACTATGCCGAGGGTCAGCCGCGTTATACCTTGCTGAAAAAAGAAAAACTCAATCTACAGACCGGAGACACTATCATCCAATACGATAGATTGGCACCGAGACAGGGCCCTAAAGAAGGCACCTAAAGTTCTCATATGCGGATAAAGATTGTGGTATTATCACGAGGGCGCAGCGCTCCAGCGTTACGCCCATTTTTCTTTTGCTGTACCTGTGTTTATAGCGCATCTGTATCCCCACACAGCCAATCCATAGATACAGAAAGGGCCCTTGCAAGGGTGCGCAACTCCGCGTCACAGACATGCCTCTGGTTTTTCTCAATTCGGGAGATAATTAAAGGGGTCATCTCCATCCCCAATAGCTGTATTTTACGTGCGAGGTCGTCCTGCGTCATCGGAGGCTTCTGCAACGCCCGGCCCAGCCGGACGCGCTCCGCGCATATATTGCCTCGGATCAGAAACAAATTCTTTCCCACTTTATATACTCACCTATACCTATCTACTACAGATGTTTTTTATCCAGTTTATTGATTTTACAATGAAACCTGATATAATGTTGACTAGAGTGGATGTAAAATATCTCCTTTAGATATTTCTTGATAATTTTCCAACGGGAAAGTGTTCCAGTCACCAAAATTTCTATGTATGCACAAGAAAAGCCCGCCCATCCGGACGGACTATTCATGCTCCAATTCTGCGCTTTTTTCATGCAGGCAACCAGTTCAATCCGCATTTTTGCTCTGTTCCTTTAATTGCAACAAATGTACATATTCCAAAACAGCCTGCCGGCCTTTCGTACTGAGACCCATCACACCACGGAGCAGATTTCCACAGCTGTATTGATCGGTCAGGTAAACCATTTCTTCCTCTTTCAGCTCCAGATTGTGATGTCGTCCGATCAGATAGTCGGCAGAAACCTGATAATAATTTGCCAGTGAAATAAAATGACGGAGTGGAAGCTCATATTCACCCGTTTCATATTTGGAGTAGTGTTGTTGGGAGATCCCCAGCACCGCCCCTACCTCTGCTTGGGTCAGATCATGATCAACACGAAGCTCATACAGCAATTCCATCACACTTTTCATTGCAACACCCTTTGATAAAATAGCATACATATAATTCTATGTTTTGTATTACATAGTTTTTGACTTTAACCACCTATAATTATATGTGCACTATAAAAGTGAACGATCTATCAAGCAACTGGCATAGTCGGTTAAAGATGATAAAAATCAGGCTGCTATTGAATCCAAATGAAAGTTGAAAGGCAGCATTTTCCGTAAAAAATCAACAGTAAAATGATTGCTTAACGAAATATAAATTAGTATAATTGATTGTAATGGTGCCTGCCTGAAAATAATATATGGAGGAAGTGTTTATGAAGGTATTCGCATTTGTATCGGAAGGCCAGGAAGAAGAAAAGAATATGCTGGAAAATATACAGTCCATTATAGAACACGCGGGCAGCACAGGAAATCTCTTAATGACCCACGGGTTTGAGCCTGTCACGGAGGCTTTCGGAATCAGATTTTATCCAGCGCGGAGAAAGGTCATTATGGATGGAATACAATACACGCTTACCCGGGCACAATTTAATTTGCTTCATCTGTTGGCGGCCTATGAAGGACAGCTCGTATCGCATTCGGAGATCATTCAAATCATTGACAAAGAGAGAGACGGAAAACCGGCGACCTTAACAGAATCCAGTAATTATATGCGAAACCTCAGAAAGAAGTTATGCCTGGATTCAGAGACAAGCCGGTATATTTTGAAATCTGTAAAGAGACGCGGATACCTTTTAATTGATCGTCAGGAGATGAACTGACCCATCCAGAAACACAAAATCGGAAGCACTTGCAGAGACAAAGGCTGGCTCAATCGCTGTTGGGCCCCGTTTCTTTCCCCTCCCGCTCTCGCCAGACAAAAGACATTGTTTATAATTTCAACGTACAGGCAGCGCTCATCATGGAGAAAACCGCAACTGTCCAAACAGATTCTGATATGGTATGCTCTATTTGTATTTAGGCCAGATTTCGCCAGGTCGGAGATTGCTCCCATGGGTCCATTGGGGCCTGTGGAGACTTGCCCACATCCTAAATACCTAACATCGACACAAAAACCGCAGTTACCCACTTCATAGGGGACTGCGGCTTTTTTGTGCAAAAAATGAAAGGAGTACGTCCATGAATGGAAGCCAAAAGGCTCATGAAAGTTACCTATCAGGATCTCAAAAAAGGGATACGGCTGAACGCATACGCAGATGCCGTGATCTGGAGCGAAGATTCTTCCCCGACATTAGCCGGACTGCGATTCGGCGGCTATGCCGAAGTCGTGCGGGGGCTTACGGACGCCATCTATGGCGGAGCTACCATCGAAATCGAGGATGTTGACGGCAGCCTCCTCACGCTGAAATCGCTTTCCAAGCAATACCACCGGGAGGTGAGCCATGAGGGATTGTACGCGGAAGCCACATTGATTGCGGAAGATGAGATCCAGGAAAGTTCAAAAAGCCAGGACGAGAAAAGCAGGAAGCACGCACAGAAAGACGACCTGTTTGATGACAATGTGCCTCAGCAGGACATTCCAGCGCACATCTGCTATATTTTCTGCCACCCTGGAAATGAGGATGAATTGTTCCAGGCCATTGACCAGAAATCCTATGTGCCCATGATCCCGGAATATCAGGACTATGTTCTCGCGGAATTAAAGCGGCGCAGAATCCTCCGCCCTCTCAGGGTGCGCTCTTTGTATCAGGAGTTGGAGGCATGGAAGCTCTGCTGTGAAGCGAAGGATCAAAATCTGGTCCGGGTCATGGAGGACGGCCTGAAGCGGGGAAAAATTAAAATTCCGGGCGCGTCCCCGGGTCCCTCTCTGCTGGATGGAGTTCACTCCGTAACAGACTACCTGAACACCTTTGGCGTTACCGTGGCAGAACGGATCAAGAAGCTGTTCGTGCCTCTGTTTGACCCGGCCGCTGAGCCGCTGTCTGGAGAGGTATTAGACATCAACGAGTATGTCCGTACGCACGCCGGGTATCCCCTCTATGACGCCCAGCTCGCAGTAGCCGAAGCAATCAAGCGGAAGCTCGGCCAAAGTAAGGTCGCCCTGATCGTAGCCGGATGCGGGACCGGAAAGACCAAGATCGGAAGCGTTGCAGTTGCGGCCGCCGGGTTACAGTCCCATCAGATAAGCGCGGGCCACTCAAAAACCTTCAGCATTGTCCTCTGCCCTGCCCACGTCACAAAAAAGTGGGTGCGGGAAATCGAAGAAAGCATCCCAAACACCTTTGCCGCAGTTGTTAGGAGTATCAGTGAGTTTGATCTTCTTTACAAGCTGTACGAGCAGGGGAGCCGGAACTGCTTTGCCATCATCTCTAAGGAAAAGGCCAGGGACGGCTATATGCGGGCGCCCGCTGTGATTTTCCGAAAATGGAATCGTGAGGGGCTGAATATTGCCCGGCCTCGCGCCAACGAGGAGATGCCCGCGGTCGGATTCAGTCCCCTTCGGCACGTGTTCTGCTGCCCGGATTGCGGGGCGGTCATCATGGAGAATATCAGCAAAGATGGGGTCGCCTACTGTGTGCCGGCTGGCCCCCGTTTTTTCAGAAGTGAGAATCGGGAAAACCACAAGTGCAAGATCTGCGGAAGTTCCCTGTGGACTGCTCTCAATCCAACGCTGTGGAATCAACAGACACAGTGGGCAAAGCTCGGGAGCTATGGATTTGTGTTCCGCCCGCTCCTGAACGAATACCGGGAGGATATTCCAAACGAAGCCATACGGGATCGGATGACTAAGCTGGCAAACTGTCCTGACATACCGTTTCCGATCCGGGGAGCCTATCGGACGTTCCCGCTCAGCAGCTACATCAAGCGCGCCTACAAAGGAAAAATTTTTGCACTGATCGCAGATGAACTGCACCAGTATAACAACAATTCCGGACAAGGGGACGCTATGCAGGAGCTATTGAGCACGGCAAAGAAGGTGGTCGGTATGACCGCCACCCTTGTCAACGGGTATAGCTCCGGACTGTTCTATCTCCTCTACCGGATCGCCCCGCGCCGCATGTGCCAGGATGGAAAACCCTATAGGGACAGCAGAAAATTCGACACAGAATACGGTGTGATACAGAATATTTACGAAGAGCGGGAAGGCGCCTACAACTCAAACCGGCGTACTGTACGGAGTAAAAAGGGCAGCCGTCTGAAGCCGGGTGTTTCGCCGCTGGTCTATACACGCTTTCTGCTGGACTGTACCGCATTTTTGAATCTGACAGACATGGGAAAGGTCCTGCCTGAGTATGAGGAGATCCCAGTGCCGATTGAGATGGCGCCGGAAGTGCGGAAGGAATACAAGCGGCTTGAAGATACGCTGAAGCATGTGATGAAAAGCGATAAGAAGGCATGTAAAAAAATCCTGTCCTCATATATGAATCTTCTGACCGCTCATCCAGACCAACCCTATGGCCAGCCCGCAATCAAGCACCCTTTCGATGGCTACGATATTGTCAAACCCAAGGACACGATGCCGCCTGGCGCCATCATGCCGAAGGATCAAATGGTGCTGAAAATCGCGGAGGAAAAAATCGCGGCCGGCGGGAAGGTGCTCATTTATACAAACTGGACCCGTCTGGATACTCCAAAGCGGCTCCTGAAGCTTGTGACAGAGCGCGGCTGGAACGCCACGATCCTGGAGGCAAAAGTGAAACCGGAGGCCCGGGAGGACTGGGTGCAGGATCGCCTTGACCATGGCCTTCAGGTGCTGATCGGAAATCCCTCGCTTGTGGAAACCGGCTTGGACCTGAATGCCTTCACAACGCTGATTTTCTATGATACGGGCTACAAGCTTTTTACGCTGCGTCAAGCCAGCCTGCGCAGCTGGCGAATCAACCAGTCTGCACCCCGGGTAGAGGTCTACATGCTCTATCACGCAGGCACAATGCAGCATAAGGCAATCAAGCTGATGGCCTCCAAGCTGGCCGCTGCCGGCATGATCGAGGGCTCCTTCAGCGAAGAGGGCCTGTCCGCCATGTCGGAATGCGAGGATATGACGACTCTGATGGCCCGTGAGCTGATGATGGGCATCAAAGACAGCGTGGAAGACCTTGCGGCTACGTTCAAGCGGATGGCTATGCTGAAGCCTCAGACGGCGGCATGGTCCATTTTTTCAGACGAGGTGCGGAAAACGGACAGCGCTGTGTTGGGGCGCAGTTCTCCATCCATATTGGAGTTCACCTTTGGTACGGAGGAGAGGACGGTTCCACAGGCCGCAGTTCTTCCGCAGGATTCCCCCGTCTTTTTTGAGACGGCGAAAGCTGAGCACAAGCGGAAAAAAGGGGAAGTCGATGAAGATCAGCTTCTCCTATTCCAAATTGCATAGAAAGGAAGGTAAACATCATGCGCGTACATGCAAACCGTGATTCGGCGCTGGTCCTGGCCGCCCAAGCATCCAAAGCAGTGCCGAAAATCACAACCATCCCGGAACTGAAAGGTATCCACATGGAAGCAGACGCACGGCTGGCTATGCTGACCATGACGGCAACCAATCAGGAGGTTTCCATCCGTGCCTCCATGCCCGCTGCGGTGGAGGAGAGCGGAAGCGCTGTCATTCCGGCAGATCTGCTGCCGGACATTCTGAAGCGGCTTCCGGGAGATCAGATTTCCTTTTCTACGGTAGGCCCTGGTATCATCCACATCGGCTCCGGCTATGCGGAGTACAGGCTCAACATCTTAGACGCCGCTAAGTACCCGCTTCCGGAGGTCCCCTTTCTGGAAGACACCATCCCGGTCAGCGGGATATGCTCCCTGGCCCGCCAGACCTTGTTCGCGGCCGCGGCCGGCGACCAACAAAATATTCTTAAGACTGTGCGTTTGAAAGTAGGGCCATACGGCCTGAAGGCCACGAGCAGCAACGGCTTTTGCATTGCGGAGGCAGCCGGGGATAAAAATTGTGTTGCGGCCTCGGAAACCTGCATTTTAGTCCCAGCCCGCTCCCTGTCCATTTTGGCAGCCATCTCCCTGGACAGCGATGTTTACCAAATGGGCCTGACTCGCGAGGGCCTGGCCTTCTGGAATGGCACAACGATGTTCTGTACGCACCTGATTGACGGCAGCTACCCGGACACAGATGGGCTTCTGGACCGTATTCAGGGCGCATACAGCGCCTCGATAGAAGCTGCTGAACTATACGCCGCAGTAGACGCGGTTACATCCCTGGCGTCTGCTGATAAGGATTCCTCCGGCCGCGGAGAGATCATGTTCGGAGAGCACGAAATGGTTGTCAGTGCGGAAACCTCCGACGGGAGGGCCAGCGTGCCCGTCAAGGCCCTGATCCTGAGCCCGTCGCCCTATCCCTTTTATTACGATTTCAAACAGCTGATGCGGTATCTCAAGCAGCTACGCGGACGGATCACATTGGAATTTGATCAAAACGGCCTGCTTGCGATCCGTCCAGGCGAGACACGCTACCTTCAGTCCCCGATGCGTGCGCCAAAGCAAGCCGCAGGTGGAAAGGCTGCGTGAGAATGGAGGGAAGCATCTTCCATGGAAATTCCAAGCATCTGCCGCTATTGCGGTGGGAAGATCATCAAGTCCACGACCCGCGCCCTCTATCCCAAGGGGCGTGAGCCGATCTACTTATGCGTCAACTGCAACGCCTATGTCGGGTGCTATCCGGATGGCCGACCGATGGGAAAGGTGGCCAACACCGTTCTCCGCCTGAAGCGTCAGGAGACACACCGCATTTTCGATCAGTTCTGGAAAAAGCAGGGGTGGAGCCGGAGCGCGGCTTACCGCTGGCTGGCGCGCAGCCTGAATATTCCGGAACAGGACGCACACATCGGACTGATGGAGATGGATGAGTGTGAACGGGTCATCCGCTTGTGTCTGACACAGCCAAAGAAGAGGAAAGCGGCGTAAGCTCCGCCGCAGAAAGGAGCAATCATATGCAGGAATCTTGCAATTCCTCCCGCCCTTTGTGCATCTGCTCAAAGAATATGACTACCGACCAGCTTCTGAGGCATATGCGTCAGAATTTGCAGCTTGATCACTTTGAGCTTGCCTATTACAGCCTGGAGCCGGAAAAAGGGCGGCGGCTGTGCATGACTGGTATCTGCCGCCAATGCGGACAGCGCCTTTGCTATGGAGTGGAACTTCCGGAGCATGAAGCGCCGGAACGCCTGCTGGCCGCTATCTACCACTGGTGCCTCCATCTGTGGATGGTAGAAGGTTTTCGCTCTGCAGAAGATGAGCGGGACTTCCGCACGGTATTCGTGAGCCTGTTCCACAAGGAGGATCAGGAGCTGGCGCAGGGCTGGCTGGAGCGGACTGAAACCCAGGATGCGCAGTAGCGCGCCGCAAATCAGAAAAGGAGTGTAGCTGAATGTCAAAAAAGATTTCATTCCCTGAGCCAAGCTGCCGTTATAGCTGCCCGCACTTCAAGACTGTTGGCTCATTGCTCAACGAGACGCACTATTGCATGAAAAAAGGGAAAAAGGGCAAGCGCTTTTTGAAAAAGGATTCCAAGCTCAAACCGCCGGTATGGTGCCCGCTCCGCTTGACTTCACCCGTATGCCGGATTTACGGCTTCCGGGATGCGCTTCAGGAGAGGCTGGCTTTCGACGAGTGGCTGTCCATAGATCCGGCAAAGGTGGGCTGGTATTTCCCCATGAGCCACCGCTACCAGGTGAGGCAGGAGATCTCCCTTGGCTTGACCGCGGAGCAATTCTACACCGCGGCCCAGGAGCAGACGGTGGATGAGATCCTGAACGGCGTCCCGGTACAGAACGGGGAGCTCATTGAGATCGACAACGGATTAGCCCCCTATTTTTTCTATGTCTATAATCAGGCGACCGTTTTCCCGGCGAAGGCGTTCGGCATGGAGCGTAAGACCAGCCAATGAGCAGACAGCACAGTGATTCAGGGGGCCAGCCGCGTATGAGGCTTGATAAGATCCTGAACGCGGTTATCCCCGGAATGTATGACACCCCCTGCAAAATCGCCATTTTTACGAATGGCCGCAAAATCAAAGTATTTGAAAAGACCTGTTTCCGCAGCCTGGATTTCAATACGCCCGTTCCACAAAACTGGGTGAGAAACTACAACCTGGAAAAATTCAAATCACCTCGGGCGGTTGAAGCTCTTTTGCGGAAAGACGGACTGCTGAAGGAGCATGAACATGAATGAGAAAAAAATCTGCGCCTGCGTTGGCGCACGGACAAGAGACACACAAAAAAGTAAAGAGCACTATGAGGAAAACTTTATCCCCGCGGGCTGGAATCTGGAATATACCTGTCTGGATCAGCCGGAAGCGGCCAGGGCCCTCTATCTGACCGGCGTGTGCCTGCACTGCGGCGGACAACTCGGGAAAAAGTTTAATATCCCAGGCGAGCTTACCGGGGATGCCCTTTTGGAGCAGATCTACCACCAGATGGAGTCCTGCCGTCCGTTTGATCAACGTTTCGACGGCGGTGCGTACCGCACGTCTCTATCAATGCGTGCCTATTGGTACATGGAACAGGACGACCTCACCCTTGGCGCGAAGAACGCTCAGTTCCTCAAGCTGTTCCATGCGGAAGACCAGGGCGTGGTTGAGGATTGGATCAGCCGGTGCCACGCCGAGGAGCCCTATACCGCACCACGGCGGGACCGAAAGAGCGCACTGCTGTACGCTGTGCTGGAGCGGGCCAGAGCCTGCGGCGATCTGCGGGAAATTGAGCCCATTTTGGACTACTACCTTCCAACCGAGCAGGAGCCGATGGCTTCGGATCTGGACAGCTATCTGACCAACTATCAGTTTTCCGCAGTCGCCAATATCAGCTACGGATGCGAGGGTATTTTTGTTGACCTGGTCATTGAAGGCGACTTTGATGATTCAGGTGCCAACCGCTGCGTGATCGGCACCTTCAAAACGCTGCGCCAGGACAGTGACGCCGGCCGCCTGATGGGGCAGTTGTGCGGCGTGCTGATGTATCACACGACAAGGTACGTCAACGAAAACCTGCACCGTTATACGCCAAAGCGTGAATTAGAGGCCGAGCTTCGTAGAAAGCAGGCTTGCGGCGGACAGAAAGAAGGGAAGACATGAGCCTGACAACCGCAGATGAAATCCTTGATCTTTGGGCACGAAACGAGACGCCGGAAGCCAAGGCTGAGCGCAGGGCGGTTGAAGCGCTGAAGAAGGATATTCAGACGGCGCAGGACAGCATTCAGGATGCTGTTTCGCGCTACCGGAAAGCCAAGCTGCGTACCCGCAGCAAGGCCAAAGCCAACTCAGAAGATATATTCCGCCCCCTAGAGGAGTATGACTCCCAGGTGGATATTCAGAACGCCTACGGTTATGAGATGATTACGGAAACGGAATATGACCGCCTGATGGAGCTTTGGGATCTGCGGGCGCAGTCCGTCCAAAAGGCCGGCCCCTACAAAGACCGTGTCGTTGAGATGCTGGAGCTGGCCGCCCGGGCCATCTGGGACGCGTATGGAGAAAGCGTCGCAGCGTATGACGAAAAAGTATCCCAAATGCACCGGGAAGCCAGACGGATCGCACAGGAAAACCTTCTGCGGAATCTTGATTCCAAAAGTATTTGAGGTGGCTGTATGAAGTACAAAAAAATCTATGACGCGCTGCAAACTGGCGGCGCCAGAATCGACCTTGATCAAAGCGGCTGGCGCGTCAAAAGCTCCGGCCATTGGATTGCCGGCCAACGTCCGCTCTGGCTTGTGGCCGAAGTCCCCAGGCTTCATCTGAGGATGTGGGTCACGCATGAATTCGGCACTCTGTCGGTGACAACCGCAAACTCCGCGCTGCCCATCGACAGCCGGGCTTATCATGAGAGCCATACCAGGCGGGCCTTCCAAAATCAGCGGGAAATGGCTGAATATTTGGAGGATCTACTGTCCCGGAAGGAGGCGGCAGTATGAAGCTGTTCTTTTCCACGGTCCTCGTTGCCGCCCCCGGCGGAGAGGTCCTGACCTACTGGGAAAGCGGTCATCCGGACGAATATGACATCTGGGAGCTGATCACTCGCGATGCGCGCTATCGTAAAGCGGCGGAGCTGCTGGAAGAATCGGTGGAGGTCAGGGTCTCCCACTATATCTATGAAACGGAGAGTCCCGGGCCGGATGCACATGCGGAGCAGAGCCATTTTGATCTGCTGGACGCCTATAACGAGCTGGCCCGCCGGCACCGGCGCTCCCGGTTTGAGCACCGGGAGGATGTCAGCAAGGTACGAACATTCAGCCTTCACCTGGAACTATGACGGAGGGATAGGAAGGTCAAGGGAATGTACACTGAGCCACACACAACGCCATGGGCGGGACTTCATACGTTCATCGTCCATTTGGGCCCGCAGAGCTGCCGGTGTCCCGGACTGCTGAGCGAGGCGGCCTTTGACTGCGTGATGGATGCACTCAACTGGAGAATGCCCTACCATCTTCGGGCCTTTCACTGTTCGAGTCCGGAGACGGCGGCGGCAAATCCCGTGCTGCGGGCCATGCCGGAGTTTTCGGTGCCGCTGGAAGCTGTGCTGTTCACAGCCCCTGCGGCGCCCATGCGTCTGAAAGACAAGCGGCGGAAGCAGACGCTTTCCGTACGCAGCAAGTATGGCGACTATGTGCTTGCGGAAACGGAGGACGGCTACGGCCGGCTATACCATGTGGATGGAATCACCTCCAGCCTGATCGTCAGGCTGGAGGCGTGCCCCATCACGCTTCAGGAGGCCAGCGCCTATGTGGAAGCCCACCACCGCCACAACGCCGGACCGAAGTTCCACAAATTCTCTCTCTGCCTCCGGGCGCCGGGAGAGGCGGAGCCGGTGGGCGTGGCGATTGCCAGCATACCCAAGGCCCGCTGTCAGATGGATGGCTTGACGCTGGAGATCAACCGTTGCTGCGCCGACCCACGCTATGCGGACGTGTGCAGCAACCTCTATGCCCGCACGATCCGGATCGGCCGGGAGATGGGCTACACCCGCTTTCTGACCTATACCCTGCCGGAGGAGAGCGGAAGCAGCCTGCGGGCGGTCGGATTCCAGGTGGACGGGGTCGTTCACAGCCCATCCGGAGGCTGGAACGCCCCCTCGCGCCCGCGCAGTACCAGACGGTATCCCTCCGGCGATAAAGTAAGATGGGTGCTGCATACGCCATAGTGCGTCATGCGCCCATCGGAACATCAAGGAGGTCCGCAATGGATGACACCTATGAAGAATGTCTGCTCCTCGTCACAGGAGAAACCGTATCCCTAAATACATTTGACAAAATCTTTCGCAGCGGATATGGCCCGCAATGGTCTGACCGGCCCCGTTCCCATACCGCCCATTATTCATTCCATGCGCTGTTTCCAGTTCCGGAGGCTGTTCAGCGCCGCGGCTTTGATGCCGCGGGGCGCCTGTGGTGCAAAGAGAACTGGGAATCCAGCGATGACCTGCTGGATATGCAGGTCAGACGGGCGCTTGGGCGAAGACAATACCGCTTTTTTGTGCCGGAGCCGCTGCCGAAGAACTTTTTCCGGGTTGTGTCCCATGATTATCCAAGTCTTGCCTTCAAGCTGGCCACCCTTGTGCGGGACGGGGGCTCCCCTTTCTTTGAGGGGCGTGAGACCCTGCATCAGTATTTGTTCCAGGATGGAAGGTACTCCGGAAGCCAAAGCCCAAATAGAGAAAACGCATTTTCTCAAATACGGGAAGAAATGGGGTTTTTACCATGACCTTTTTTGAGTGCTGTGAAACTGTACGCATGGATGGCCTGCAGCTGATCCGCCCAAGGCGCGGAGCAACAGGGCAGTATGATTTGAAGCCGCCCTACACAGGCCCGTCCGGAGAGTGGGCCTTTTTAGATGCTGTCACAGCCAATCTGGTATGCCAGCTGTGCGCAGCGCTCCCTGTGAGTCGGCAGGAAGGATTCAAACGCCTTCCCGCTGGGAAGATCCTTACGCTTTGCAGGAGGGCCGCCGATGGAGCATGATCTTTATCTGATTCAAAGCAATCATATGTCGAGCGGAATGTGCTACTATGCGGAGCACGGAGAAAAGTGCGGCGTTCCGGACGCGGTTGGCTACGACACCGCCGCCCATGCCAGGAAATTCCGCACCTATGAAGATGCCCAGATGTATATCGACACACAAATGCCGGAGTGGGCAAGGCCCTCACACCACCCGGCCTCTTACCGTTCCGGCAGCTTCATCATGGAAGATGCCGGCCTTCGAGCCCTACTTAACGCGGGAGTCCCGATTTCGGACTCTATGCTGTCGGCTACCCCCGGCAGGCTCCGGGTCTGGCTTCGATAAAATCTGAACGGAGGAATGACACGATGGATCAAGCACTGAGAGACAAAATGTGTGCCCGTATGCGGGAGGTCCAGACGCAGGTGGCAGAACGCGATGAGCTGATCGAGGTGATTGCCATTGCGCTGCTGACACGAAAAAATGTCTTTGTCCTGGGCGACACCGGGCAAGCCAAAAGCGCTGTCATCAACTTGTTCCGCGATGGGCTCACCGGGGCTAGGCAGTTTGAGCGCCTGATGTCCAAACAGGCCGATGAGGAGGCTCTGTTTGGGCGCCTGGACCTCTCCAGCTTGATCCCCGGCGGAGTGCCGGAGGAGATTCTGGAGGAGGATGCTCTTTACCAGGAGATGCGCCGCGATTTGGAGACCCTGGTGCTGAACTACCGCCGCGGCGATGCGTCGTTCGGACAGCAGCTGGAACTGGCGACCACAGAGCTGGAACGGTACCGGAAAGCGCTCTCCGAACTGCATGGCGGGGAGCCGCGCATCATTACGAAGGGCAAGCTCCCGGACAGTCACATCGTTTTTCTCGATGAAATTTTTAAGGCGTCCGATGGCATCCTCAATGCTCTTTTGACCGCCCTGAATGAACGGCGTTATACCAACGAGGGCAAAACCATCCACATCCCGACCATTTCCTTCTTTTCAGCCTCCAACGAAATACCAAATTTCACCAACCCCGAGGAGAAGATACTCAAGCCGCTCTATGACCGGTTTGAACTGAAGGTGGTCACGGAATATGTGGAAGACCGGGCCGCACGCCTGAAGATACTAAAGCAGAAACAGGCGGCCCCCCATCTGGCGCAGGCCCCTGCGGCTCCCATCACCCTGGAAGAATTGGAGGCCATGCAGGATGATGTACGCCAGGTCCATATCTTGGACAGCATAAATGAGCTGATGGACGATGTGCTCTGCGCTTTGCGTGAAAAGGGGATTCATATCTCAGATCGAAAATATTTCAACTATGCTCCTGTCGCGCAAGCGAAAGCGTGGCTGGAGGGCCGGGATACCGTGGCCCCGGCTGATCTGATCATCCTTCGCCACTATCTCTGGACCGCGCCGGAGGAGCGTGCCATCATCCAATCTGCCCTGGTGCAGATGTGCAGCGATCCGTTCAAAAACCGGTTGGATGGTATCCTTGCCGCAGCGCAGGAGAGCTACCAGGAGTTTGAAGATGACTCCGGCGCAGCGCCAGCCCGCCGCATCGGAAAGCTGAGGGAAGAGTACCTCATGCTGTACGAAAAGCTGTCTGCGATGAGAGCGGAAGCTCAGGATGACATTGGGAGACAGAAAGTAGACGCCTGTATGGAGGATCTGGAAGCCTTCAACAAGAAGGCTTTTTCAGAGGACGGAGTATCCGGAGTGTTCTCCTACGTTCCTCTGAAAGAACTTTATCTTCTGAAAGCGAACTGATCCCCAGCGGAACAAAACAGGGGGCCTGGGAATGCGTTTAGACTGGACATCCGCCTAAGCCCTCCTCCCCAAAAATCGGAGCATGCGGGCCGGCCCTTGCCGGTCCGCATACCTCGGCAGATCAAAAAAATGGACAAAGGAGTTTTTACCATGTTGAATTATAATACGCCGCTGACTGCTGAAGAATCCGCCTTCGCCGCGGAACACCATCACCTGCTCCTCTCTTACTTGAAAAAGGCCAGGCTTGATTTTGATGAATTCTATGATATAGCGGTCTTTGGCTATCTGCGCGCTGTACGGAAGTATTTGGCCCGCCCGGAACTGAGAGCATACCAGTTTTCAACGATCGCGTTTCGCGCCATGAGCTGTGACGTGCATCATTCACGTGAATACTGGCTTCGCGGCAAGCGGTGCGGGCGCATTGTGCAGACACTGAATGATGATCAAAATGCGGACGACCTGCGGGACAGCGTCGCGGAGAGTGTGGATAATGTGATCCAGTTCGAGGAGTACACCAGCACACTCACCCCGCTGCAGCAAAGGATCGCGGAGCTCCGCGACATTGGCTACTCTGACCGGGAAATCTCCGCCATCTGCGGTATCCCCTATAAAGTGGTCGCTCTGGAAATGGAGGGCGCCAAAAGAAGCATCCTGAAAGTCTATATTGGGGATGCCCCCCGTGCGGCTTGAGGAGAATTTGCTATGTCGAATATGGGTGATTGCCGCTTTGAAAACACATGCTGTGATTTGCTCGACTGTCTGGATGCCTTACGCCAGTATCAGCCGGTGAGCGAGAGCGAATACCGTGCGGCATATCGTATGATCCGTCATTTCCTTTGTTTCTGCAAAGATACGGACATCATCCGGTCATTTGACCATGAGGCCATTATAAAGCATCTGGATCAGATGAAGGAGGAGCCCGCCGTTCCGCAGATATCCATTCTGGACGGGCCGCAGCAGCCTGTCCAGGGCTGAGTACGGACTTTGAGCGGACGAAAGTGCGGGGAGCATATATCGCGCTCGGAGAAAAACGGTATATGCGCCCCGGGCAAACCCGGGGCGCCAGGAGGAATCGTTTATGTTTTACACCGCAGATTCGCTCCGCCGGATGCATCAGGGCGGAGAAACCGTGGATTTTCTCTTCTTTTATGGACATCAGCTCCCTTCTGATGGGAGCACAACCGAAAGCTGCCTGAGTCAATGGTATCCCTGCATTTTTGAAGCAGAGGGAATCTTGTACCAGTCTATGGAGCAGTACATGATGGCTCAGAAGGCCGCATATTTGGGGGATTACCGCACCCACGCCAGAATCCTGGGCGCCTGCACCCCCGGGGATTGCAAAGCCTTGGGACGCATGGTATCAGGCTTTCAGGAGGAGAGCTGGCGCCAGGTCCGTGAACAGATCGTACTGTGCGGAAATTTTCAAAAGTTTTTGCAAAATCCCCCTTTGAAGTCCTTCCTTTTGCAGACTGGCGACCGTGTTTTGGCGGAGGCCAGTCTCTATGACAGGATATGGGGGATCGGCATGTCAAAAGGCCAGCCCGGCATTCAAGACCTGGGAAACTGGAGGGGCCTTAATTTGCTTGGATTTGCGCTGATGCAGGTACGCACTATGCTGCGCAGCCTCGCAAATCAGGAAGGCGCCGGCTGGTAAGCCGATCGGTATTTTCGATGTCGCACAGGCAAAACCCCAATATGATTTTTTGGAGGTATCGGATATGTTAAACAGAGTCACACTCATGGGCCGCCTGGTCGCAGATCCCGAGCTGCGAAGCACAGCCAGCAATCTCTCCGTCTGCTCCTTCCGCATTGCGGTGGATCGCGACTATAAAAAGGGGGATCAGAAGGAAACGGATTTTATTGACATTGTGGCGTGGCGCTCTACGGCTGAGTTTGTGGCCAACTACTTCAATAAGGGGCGCATGATCGCGGTTGACGGGCGGCTCCAGATCCGTCCATGGGAGGACAAAGACGGCAATAAGCGCTTTGCCACAGAGGTGGTTGCCGACAATGTCTACTTCGGAGACAGCCGGCCAAACCAGAACAGCCAGAATGGCCAGAACAGCCAGACGGGATACCCCGCCGCCGGCGGGGACTACGGCGGATATCCGGCACAGGATGGCAGCTATGGTGGATGCCCAGCCTATGGCGGTTATCCTCCGGCAAACCAGCAGGGGCAATTCCCCCCGGCTGATGGTTATGGGGCTTATGAAGGCCCTGTACCTGGCGCTGGGCCGGACGAATACCCCGGAGGTTTTTAAGCTATGTTCGGGCGGGGAGCAATTCCCCGCCCGTTCTGATCCACATTCCATGTACGAGGAGATATGAGCCATGTTATACCAGAAAAAAGGCGATACAGTGCTTGACAGCGGCAAAGTCTTTACCGTCGGCGGAGAGGTATTCGCCAATCACGCCTGCGACTATGAGGGCCTTTTCGGCACGGTAACGGAGATCCGCACCGGGCCGGACCAGTGTGCGGAACAGGGCGCCCCCGACATCTGCTGCGCCTTTCAGCCGCCTGAATCTAGGGCGATGGTCGAGGACATCCAGGAGCGGTTTTCTGCACGGTTTAGATACCCAAAGCAGCTGGAGGACCTGGGACTGGACTGTGTGATCCTGGCGCCCAGCATGCTGGAGCCGCTTCCGGAGCGCATGCCGGCGGAGGACGGCAGGCTTCTTTCCCTCACCTGCTTCTACGACAGCGACTGCGGCTGCAACGCCCAGACACTGGCCCTTTCCAACGATATGGGCCTTGTGCTGCGTAAAATGCGGGAGGATCTGGACACCTATGAGATCCCGGTCGTGCTCTCCCATGTGGAGCGCCTGATCGACGGCTATCGTTTTTCCTATGAGGCAAAGGACGCGGGGGTGGAAAGCCTGTACCTGAGTTATACCATTTCCGGCGTTCCCGTGTTCCTCCAACAGCCTGCCGGCCATGCCTGAGCTGCGTGGAACGGGTAAATTCCGGCGATCCAGGGGACGCCAGTCCACCTCGAAAGGCCAGCTTGGATGAAAAATAAAATGGGCAAAGGAGCGTTAATGATGAATCAAAACGCGAACGAAATCCTCTCCGCAGGGGCAAAGCCCCCATTGGCTGGAGAGCACATTTGGCCAGGCGCTGAAAGCGATTGGCGCGGCCAACACGGCCTCTTGAAAGGCGCCGGTGAACTTCCATATGAGACTGCTTGAATTGATCCGGCGGCCATTTCACGCCCGCCGCCTGCGCCGAAACAGGCCACCGAAGGCGCTTTCGCTTCAGGATGAGGCGGAAGCTGCGTGGGCGGAGGCAGAGGAACTTCAGCGCCGCCTCAGCGCAGAGCAGGAAGAAAACCGCAGGCAGGTGATCCATTTACAGCAGCGGGAAGCGGAGCTTCATTCGGCAGATGTAGAGCTGGTGGCTTTGCGCAGGGCGCTGGCCGTGCTGGCATCGGCTGACTACGAGGCCGTTTACACGCTTTTGTCGCCCGAACTGGACCCGGACGGCTTCCATCTGTTCCGGGCTGCGGAGGCTTATACAGGGATCAACGTTTACCGTGCCTTTCCTGTGGAGGACAGCCTGGGCTATTTTGAGGCCATGAGCGGCCATGAGCTGCTTCGTTGGCTGGAGGCCGAGACTATCGGCTCATACAGCCTGAGCCGCCTGCCTTCTGGGGTTGAAGTGGCCTGTGACCTCCGTGTGGATCAAAGCGGAGAGAAATACAGACGGTACCATGAAGAAATCTGCAAGCTGGCCGTTGGAAAGCTTTTACGCATGGAATAAATAAGAAAAGGAAGTGCGATCACAATGCGGTATTACAGTACGCAGCGCCCCATCATGCCAGGCAGTTACCCGAAGCCTGCGGGAAATCCGGTTGTGGAGATCCGTAATTTTGACGCCCGGGTGTTCTGCGGGGAGATCGGCCGTGAAGTGTGGGGCTATATCGAATACGAACAGGCCCTTTTCCCCGGTCAGGCCCAGTCCTATGAGCTGATTTTGGCTCCCGGCCAGGAAAAACGCTGAGTCGTCCGGCCTGGCGGTACTCTTCAAGACCGGCGGCGGCAAACGGCTGTGCTTCGTCACAAATAAATGGACCATTTCAGCGGGTGCGCGCTCATGTGCACTACACGCAGTCAAGAAGGAGGCGCATCTATGCGCAAATATTTCCGCAGTTTGGCCGATGTATTGGTCTCTCCTATTGCGGCGGCGGCAAACGCCCTGTGGCGGGAGAAAGCAGCCCGCCAAGACCGGGTATTACAGTCCACCAAACTGGAGGACATGATTTATCAGGGCCTCCACAAAGACGATGACGAGCTGATCGCGCTGGAGCAGAGCTGCACGGAAAAGCTCTCCACCTTCTCCGCGCTCAGCCGGGACATTTACCAGAGCTTCTACTCGCTCCGCGTGAGAAAACGTGAAGAGGAATCCCTGTCCGCGCCCTCGCGGCGCTTTAATGTCCCTATCCTGAAAGAGCTGATGGAAGGGGACTCCTATCCCACCATAAAGGCGGCCTGTGAGGGGCGGCAGATCCCGGCTTATGAGGCCGCGGGAGAGTTTATCTCTCAGGTGGCGGACAATCTGGACAGCCTGATGGAGCAGGCAGGCGGGCAGAAAAACGCATTGGAAACGCTGGAACATCTGGAAGAAAAACGGGACCAAAGTATGGAGCGCCTGCAAAAGCTCATAGAGCAGATGGAGCAGTCTGGCGCCACTCCAGCATTGGAAACGCAGCTCATCAAGGCGGCGAACACCGCGCAAAGCCAGAGCAATCAGGTGGAGGCCGTGGGCCGCATAGTCCAGGAAAACCTGCAGAAGCACAGCGGAGAGCTTACCCTGCTTGTAAAACAGGCTTCCGAGGCGGCCGCGCAGACGGCCATAGACGTACAGCTCACATTGATGTCCTGGGGCACGGGGCCGGATAACAGCGATCCCAAAAGCATAGCCGCCGATACAGAATTGGTGCATCGCGTCCAGCAGAACGATACGCTGATGAAGGTCGCCAGGTATTTAGGGCGTCTGAAGGAGCTGATGGAAGGGAAACGGAAAAACGGCTATGCTTACGGCCGCGGAGAGAAGTACACCCTGGAGCTTGGCGCGGATCTGAGCCGTGCGCTGGCTTCGGAATTTGTTCTCCTGGCCCTTCCGGAAACCACGCCTTTGTTTTTGCGGAAGCTCCATAAAAAGAGCCTCAAGCAGTACCAGCGCCGGGAGCACATCCACAAAGGCAGCGGAGATATTATTTGTATGCTGGATGAATCGGGCTCTGCAAAGGAGGCGGCCCCGTGGTGTAAAGCGGTGGCGCTGGCTCTCTTAGACATTGCCATGCGGGACCACCGCCGTTTTGCCATGATCCACTTTTCAGGCAAAGGCCATTTTAAGACGGATCTTTTTATCCCGCAGCAATACGATCGGGAAGATGTCCTACGCGCCGCAGAGCTGTTTTTGAGCGGCGGTACGAATTACGAAACTCCGCTCCAGGAGGCTCTGCGCTTGATGGAGGAAGACGGATTTGAGAATGCGGATATGGTCTTTATTACAGACGGCGCATGCGAGCTTCCCCAGAATTTCCGGGAGCGCCTGTCTCAGGAACAGGCAAAACGCGGCTTTCACATTACGGGCGTGCTGCTGGACCAGGATGGCGGCGCGTTTGAATTCAGCCTTGCCGCTTTTTGTGACGAGATCATCCGCACCAGTGAACTGACCAGAGAGCAAATCGCGGAGCGTCTGGTGTCCAGCCGGATCGCATAGATAGAAGGTGCAGCTTGAAACAGATCTCAGAGTCAGAGTGGAAAAGCATACCTGCAAGCTACAAGGGTATGTGGACCCAGGAATTGTATGAGTTCCGGAGGGGGGATTTCCCCTCGGAATGGATCGGCCGTAAAACAATGCTGGATTACGACCCCAAGAGCGGCGGGACTATCCTGCTCACGGAAGGAGTCGGTTTTGTCATTGTTCCAGACACGCCGAAATTATAAACCGCTTAGAATACAAGTCCGGCATCCACCGGACCCATCGGGTACTCAAGAAATATGCTGCATGGAGCTTCTCGGGAAAGCCTGGAGGCCGCACCAGCATTTTACTGCAAAAGCCGGGAGCTCGTCTCCCGGCTTTTGCAGTTTTATTACTCAATTCATGGGGAAGTGTAAATAGCGGAGGAGCTTTCCCCCATGATAGCATCACTCAGATTGCCCAGTTGTCTAATCATAAGGAACGTATCATCGGCACGCACTATTGGAATCCCGCTTATTTAATACCCTTGGTAGAAGTTATTAAGACTGAGTATGTTAGTGAGGAGACTGTGAGCCGTACCTTTGAGATCCTGCGGGCTGGAGGCAAGCGTCCCGTCCTGGTACAAAAAGATGTGCCCGGCTTTTTGGCTAACCGTCTCCAGCATGCCTTATTCCGTGAGGCAATTTCCATCGTAGAGAAGGGCATAGCAACTCCCCAGGATGTGGATGAAGCTATTAAATACGGTTTCGGTATGCGAGTGGGCATCTCTGCACCATTTGAGGTCATGGACATGGGTGGTCTAGATCTGACAAATAATATCCATTCCTACCTGTTTCCTTACCTTGAGGATACCCACCAGGCTCAGAAACTGCTCACCGACCACATCGCCAAGGGAGAGCTTGGGTTTAAGACCAGTGGCCATGGCTTTGTCGAGCGTACTCAGGCGGAGATGGATGCCTGCAACAAGAACCTGGTTGCTCAGCTCATCAAGGTAGCCCGCGCTCTAGAGCGCCTGTAAGGAGAAACTATTATGTAGCTCATGACGGGAGAACAGTACATTGAGAGCATCCGCAAGCTGAACATGCAGGTTTATATGTTCGGCAAGAAGATTGAAAATCTCGTGGGCTACTGAAATCTATCTATCCTATCTATTCCAGCCGATAAAACGCAGAGGTCTGGGAAATGGTTTTGGATGCCAGCAGACATCATGCACCAATCATCGCCGCCCGCCCGCCGTACAGTACCCGCGCCAGATGCTTGAGACGCCTAAACAGGAGACTGATGGGTAGAATCCCACCGGCCATAGAACAAGGACTGGAAATGACCTGTGCAAGCCGCACCATAAAAGGTCAAAACAATACCCCAAAATCCCAGACGAATATAGCTTTCCTAAAACGGCGACTGTCACCGTTTTAGAGAACCAGGTCAGGCGAAAACAAGTGCGCAAAAATCAGAACATCATATTGGCACTCTGATTTTGGGTGTGGTGGCGGACATTTTGTACGTCACCTGTATTTCAATCAAGCTTCGAGCGCTAAAAAGTAGTCGGAAAAATGAAAGGAAGGCTGAGGGGGGATCCCTTTCAGCCTTCCTCTTTTTTGTTGTTTTGGGGGATGACAGTACCCAAGGAACAAAACTAAATTATGCGATTTTATCTTCGCTCAATTTCTTTACTTCCTCTAAAGAAAGGCCGGAATACTCCGCAATCTTTTCCAATGAAAGAGTGCCGTCAGCCAGCATACGGAGCGCAGTATCCTTCATGCCTTCCTTTCGCCCTTCCTGTATTCCTTCCTGCAAAGATTCTTTTCTCATATCTTCCATAGCCTTACACATAACTGCAATTCCCTCCTTGCTCTCCTTGAAAAATCTTGCCCGTTCCGCCAACACGCCATAGTACATATCGGATGGATCAGTACAGGAGAAGTCATGCATCAGCTTCCCTATAGGTGTTTCATCTCGGTACGCACCGTTTACATACAGAATATGCGAACCGTCTCCGAATTTTTCGCCGGTCCCGATAAAACAGCGTTCAATCTGATAGACAGGATCCCCTTTTCCAAGCACATCATTCTCGGTGATAAAGACCACATAGGTTTCCGGGAGTTCGTCGAAGTCCTCGCCTTTTTCCAGCAAATTTGCATCCATCATGCTGCTGTTGTAGCGCGCCCGTTTTCTTCCGGCCCCCTTGTCAGCCCTTTGAATTTCTATGTTGAATTTTTGCCCGGTACTGTCAGTTGCCAGCACGTCCAGGCGGACGGAGCGGTTGAGCAGGTTTTCCACAAACACCTGGGTGCGGACATCCACCACTTCTAAGTCCGGCTTGTCCAGTACAATCCTCAGAACCAGTTCGATGCACTCTGGCTTGCCCTCGAAACATTTTGTCAGAAAATCATCGTCCAGCAGGCGAAAACCTCTGAGCCGCTGCAAATCCTCTTGGTGCTTTTTATCCATCGTTTCGGTCACTGTCAAAATTCCCACCTGCTTTCTGTCTGCGCTCTATATTTGCATCGTCATTTGAAAAGAAAGCCGCCTCGTGTAAACAGGGCGGCCTGAGCATTTTTTTCGGCTTTCACAGCCTACGCTGGTTTGAGGTTTCACTGCACAACCCCTTCTGAAAGCTCCATAAGACGACGCCGACCGGCGCACCCTCCTACTTCAACGCTTGGACAGACACACGCCGTTGCCTGCCTTGTACTATTATTATACGTGGCAAACAAAACTGTGTCAATCCTCTGGCGGCAGCCGCATTCTTCCTGCGCGGATGTGCAGGAACAGCGACCGTAGGCCCCCTTCGCCTGGAGGTGGGGGTGCCAGGCCCGGAACACGTCCGTCAGCCCCAGGGCCAGCAGCCGTTCCATCCCCTCCCGTTCCAGGGACTGAAAGCCCGGCGGCTCCAGCTCGTTGCGTAAGTTTTCCGGATAGATGTCGATATGCTCCCTCGCCACATTGAAGTCGCCGCACAGGATCACCGGCTTGTCCAGTGTGAGCAGGAACTCCCGCAGGGCGGCATCCCAGGCAGTCCGGTACTCCAGGCGAGCCAGGCCGCTCTGGGAGTTTGGGACATAGACATTCAGGGCATAGAAGCCGTCATATTCCAGAGTGATTAGGCGGCCCTCCACGTCAAATTCCCGAATCCCCATGCCATACCGAACGGAAAGCGGCTCCTTACGGGCAAGTGTCAGCGTTCCGGAGTAGCCTGGGCGTTTGGCCGGATCCCAGAACTGGAGGTACCCTGGGGTGGAGATGGGGCACCGGGTCTTGATCTCCTGGCAGCAGAAGATGTCCGCGCCTGACCTGGCAAGGACGCGCAAAAAGCCCTTTCGCTTGCAGGCGGCGAGGCCGTTTACGTTCCAGGATACGATCTTCATGAGTACAGCTCCCCTCTGCCCTGCCGAATAAACAGCAGGGCGCCCCTGGTGGATTCGCTGACAGCGGTGTGGAGACGCCGCAGGAAAAAGCGCAAAGGGCCGATTGTAAAATATTTCATGCTCAGGCGGGAACTATTTTACAACAAAAAAGCTGCTGTGACCCGATATTTTTACGGGTCACAGCAGGCTCTTTCTCTTGCAGTTATGCAAGTGCCGTCTGACAGGACGAGTCCATGTGGAAATCTACCCGTTTTGTTCTGGCGTTTTTTTCGAGGACTGTGTTACCTGTTCCATGTACTGGTACATGGTTGCCAGCTCGTTGAGGCCCTCGTCCCTGCGGTTGATCAAGGTACGGGAGGAGACATGAAGTTCCTTCTGCAGCGCCGGCCAGCTATACTCCTCAAAATAATGCTTTCGGATCACTTCGGCCTGCTTGGGCGGAATCTGGGAAACATAGAACTCCAATTTCTTCATTTTCCGCCTGACATTGAACAGTTCTTGGGCGATTTCAAAAGATGCATCCCGGTTGAGGCGTTCGGTTTCATCCTGAAATTGAAGGGCAATCCGCATGGTTTTGTCCGATATATAACCAGCTGATCCGGCCATTTCCTGCACGGAATGAGATAATGCCAGTGCGCCGATCACCTCATGCTCCGTTACATGCTGGGGATGTTGGCTCTCGTATTCCAGTATGGTTTCTTTTCTTTTCAGCATGGGATATTCTTTCAACTCTGCTTCTACCTTTTTCCTTGCTTCCAGCATGGGTTCATTTCCCCTCCTGTCTCTATCAGATGATTTTCCCCCTAACTTGATGTGGCGGCGGGAATGGCGGCGGTCGATTCGGAGGGATGTCGAATAGCGTCGAATAGCGAAACGCCGCAGCGCTCACGGCTGCGGCGTCTGCATTATGTGATCCACGAAGTCTTTGCGCACTCTGCACTCTCACTGTGTCGTCCCTCCGTTTACTCATATTTGACAAAATAAAAGCGATTATTTGCAATTATATTATAAAGGGTAAACTTCGGAATAACTTTGAGAAATTCAGGAGAAAGATTGGAGATTATCGACATCTTTCTTCCCAAAAGTCAATAAAGCGGTATCCCCGCCCGTAGACTGTTTCGATATAACCTTGGTTACTGCCCAAACGCCTCCGGAGTGAGGAAATACAGTCGGAGATGCTGGTTCCGGAATGTGCATAGGGCGCCTTCCATATGGCTTCATAGATATATTGAGCCGAACATATGTGCCCTGCATAGGTCGCCAGCAGATACAGCACATCAAATTCCTTCGGCGTACAGTGGATCTCGCGGCCCGAACTCATCACAGCATTTCGGATGGGGTCAATCGAGAGGTTTGTAAATTTCAGAATCGGCAGCGACGATGGTCCGGCCAATGAATACCGCATCTGCCGGTGCTGTCTGCGGGTGACTGCACTGATCTGCTCGTAGAGCTCATCGGGAGAAACTGGAGCGCAGATGCAGACATCCGCTCCGCTGCGCAAAACGGCTGCACGCTCCTCCGCATGCCGAAATTCTCCGGCGGCAATCAGGTAAGTGCATATCCCGTAATAACCCTGGTAGACAATATCCATCAGGAAGTCGGCACCTTCCAATCGCTGGTCCAGCAGGACGAAATGGTATGAATTGTACCTAATGCACTGGATCGCTTTCTTCACCGTATGTTCCCGCACCACTTTAATTTGTTTTGAGGTCAAATAGCGCTCAACTTCCTCCGCATGCGGGTCGTCAAACATCAGCATCAGTAAATCGTATGTCACAAGGCTCCTCCTTACGTTTTGCGATTAGCAGATACAGTATTGCGCAGCTCAATCAAAAATAAAACACAGACCAAGGCGTCCGCCTTTTGTCTGTGTCCGTGCGAGTAAATGCAGCAGAAAGAAAACAAGGCAAGTAGGAAAAATAGTAAAAACGTCATATTCCAGAAAGAAAAGCTGCCCCAATTATAATTCTCAAAAGAAATTGGATTGGAAACGCAATAGCTATATGCTTTATTTTAGAATAAAACACAATTATTATATTACATCGTCACATTTTGTCCACTGGTTAAGAGAAAGATGTAAAAAATATTTTTGTGCATTTCGCCACAAAGCAAACAAGGGGTCAGCAAGAATAATATAGATATTGTTCAGCTTTTGCAAAAAATAAACGCAAGACAAGCCAAAAGCGGCTCTATTTCAGCCAAAAAAAGAAAACCATGATTTACTAAGTGAAATGATATAAGAATATCGGATTTTAATTGACTTCTTTGTGCAAATATTGTAAAATAATGTCGAATAGATGGGATAATATAACCATACAACAGAACATTAGAGGGAGGAGTTGGCGTAACCCATGAAGCGCATCGTTTCCTTGTTGCTTGCAGCTGTTTTGGCGCCGTTGATATTATGCCAGTCAGCGGCCGCAGAGGGAGTGAGTTCCTCCGCTCCGCCGCAGCAGAATAGCGGCTCCATTCAAAAAGCCGTTGTTTTTACGCTGGATGCCAGCAACAGCATGAACGGCAACGACCGAAACCGTCTCGCAATCGACAGCATTGCGCAGCTGATATACAGCCTCCCTTCCAATTACGTTGTCGGCGTGGTAGCCTACAATACGGACGTAGTTGCAGCACAAGGCATGGCGGACAGCGGAAGCCGGGACAGCATTATGAAGGCGGCGGATTCCGTCCGCTATACCGGCTATACCAACGCAGGCACGGGGCTTGCGAAGGCGTTGGAGCTTCTGGACATGGTAGAGGCGTCCGAGAAAACCGTTGTAATGCTTTCGGACGGCGAAATTGTAATGCAGGATGACGCAGCAACCGCGGTTTCCTCCGGTCAGTTTGAAAATGCGGTCACAGAGGCCAAGAACTCCGGAGTTGTGATCCATGTAATTGGCCTTGGGGCTGATATGGAAAATAAGGCAAACACGATTTTTTCCGCGTCGGCGGAGACCGGTGGCGCAAATTACCACGCCCCCAAGGCTGAGGATATTCAACAGGCGGTGGACTCCATCCTTTTGGAGCAGCTGAACATCAAAAAAACAACGGCGGCGGTTGTAGACGCCGATGGCGGGACGGAAGAACTCGACATCACGATCCCAACCGCCAACGCAACCAACGCCAGGCTTTTATTTATCAGCGACAGCCCCATTCGGAATCTGAACGCAGATTTCAGCGCGGGGAGTGTACGGCAGGTCTCCGGCACACATTATACGCTTCTGGAGCTGGACCACCCCAGCGCGGAAAAGGTGCATGTCAGCTTCCAGGGGGCGGCCGGCAGCCAGGTCAAGGTGGATGTGATCACAGAATACCATATCATCCTGACACCCGGTATCGTCTATGAGGATACCGAGCCGGCGGATGAAGACGCGGTATCATATGACCGGACAGCACAGATCTCCATAGCCTTCTATGACGCTGAGAATCCGGAGCGCCAAGTGCTTACCGACTCAGTTTTTGAAGGCCGCTCCCTGACCGGGACGGTGGATGGGCAGGCGTGGTCTGGGGCGATTCGTGCAGGCTCTGTGGCGCTTCCCCCTCAGGAGGAGGTTTCTTCGGATAAAACCAAGGCGATATACATCTCATTCGATAACCTGGATACGAACATCATCGCGCAGCAGACCGTGTTGGTTCCTTTGGAAGGGGCTCTCCCTCTTCCTGAGCCGCCCGATTACCGGCCGGTCATCATCGGGGTTTCCCTTTTTGTACTGCTTTTGATTCTTGGGGCGGTCTACGCTGTGGTTTCGCATCGGAGGAAAAAGCCGCGGTCCATCCCAGATCCGCCCCCTCCGGCCCCGAGCAAATACAGCTATACCGGCCGCCTCAATCTCTACATCACACGGACCAAATCCGGCAGGGACGTTCCCCCGCTTACCTATAATCTGTTTCGTATTCCGGGCGGAAAAATTCTGACGCTGCAGGAGATTCTGGACGGCTGCAATGTCAGCGAGCCTCTGGAAGGCGCGGACCGCATCTACTTCAAAGCGGGAGCCAACCGGTGCCTGGTGCTGTCAAATGAGTCGGACTGCACCATCATGCAGGCCCGGGAGATTTTGATGAAGGGACGCAGCTATCTGATCGGGCTGGATTCCAAGGTAGACATTACCTTTGAGGACGAGGTCAGCGAGATGGCGCTTCAGTACCGCGAGGTGAAGCCAAATGAATTGAGGAGCTACGCACGCACCTGAGATTTTTCTCGACCTATTGGCAAAGACAGTTTTAAGAATTTTGCTTATACAAGGTCCTGGAAACAAACCGTATTCCCCGAGAATTCAGAATATCAAATTAAAAGATTGGCTCCATTTTTCAAAAAGCACTTTGTCAATAGGCACGGATATTTTCTCAGCCGCCATAAAAACAACTGTTGTAAGGAGTGTTTAGAGTGACTATCATCAACCAGACAAATCGCACCCTGCTGTTGGAGGAGATCAACCCGGAAAAGCTGGATCTGCTGACCCTGATTGGGGATGTGAAGGGCATCGACAGCCTAAGTGACGACAAGATCAAGGAGATCAACCAGTATCTGGAGTGCCGGAGTTATGAGGAGTTCCAGGAGAAGTTCGCTCCCTGCATCTACTCCTTCTTCGATGCCAACACCCAGTCGGTGCGCTACACCCTGAAAAAGCCGGAAAACATCCCGGAAAATATGCTCACGGAGATCCCGCTGAATCAAAGCAACGACTTTTTGAAAATGCTCTTTACCCTTATGGAGAGCAAGAAGTCCCAGGGTGTGCTCAATGTGGATTTTGGCTTTGAAAATCTACTGGACATGATCTCTCCGAAAAAGGTTATGGACGACATCCGCCAGGTGCGTAAGGAGATCCGCTACAACTATGCGAAGTACGCGGAGCTGGAGGACGGAGATCCGGCCAAGCTGGATGTGGGGGATAAGCTCAATGAGCTCTTTGAGGAAGCCTCCAACAATTACAATAACGTCATGGCAATGCTGCCGCTGGCTATTGAGGACATCAAGACCCGTCTGCTTTTGGGCGCCGGCGGGCAGCAGGGCGGCGGAAACCAGATTGCGCTGGGTATGCTGACCATGGGCGATAAGGGCGAGCTGAAGGTATTGGAGGCGCCAAAGCAGGAGAGTACAGCGCTGGCCACGCTGGACGATAACGTCAACACCGGGCTGATCGCGGCCCTCCAGGAAGATTATCAGGCCATCAACGAATCCCCCTCAGACTATGTTCAGTCCCTGGTGGTCCGGACTTTCTGCCCGCTGCCCTCCACGACCCAGTCCAAAATCGACGTACCCACCGAGGTTGCCAACTACAACTCCTATCTCCAGTTCTACAAGGACTCAAAGGATGCGTTCATCAAGGTGGTCAAGCCCCTGGTGGAGAAGCTGCTGGGTGTGAAGATGTTCTTTGACCAGTATAAGTGCAAGACCAAAGGTATGATCCCCACCCTGTTGGTGGCAAATCTCAAGCCGGAAATGCTGGCCAAGAGCAGCAGCCTGCCCACCCTGCACGCCTACCTCAACACGGTCAACAGCAAGAACAACTTCAAGGATACGATTTGGTACGCTATCTTCCCCAACCTCTCCATCAGCCTCCAGGCGGGGGCCAAGCTGCGCCGGGAGCGGTTTGCCGGCAATGTCCACAAGGTCAACGAGGATGTAAACAGCCTGGAGACCCTGTCCACTCTGCTGGATGTGCTCAAGGACTACCGGGTGGAGACCTTCTTCTCCTTCGAGACCCGGGAGGAGACCACTTTCAATGCGGTGGCGGCCGAGGGAATCCAGAAGTTCATCGACCGCTGCGAGCCCCTTGTCGGAAAGCCCTACAGTGAGTTCGCCATCCCGTGCCTGCCGAACTTTACCGTTATCCCAAAGAACAAGTCCGGCGTCACACTGGACAAGCTCATGACGATTTCCGAAGACAGTACAAGCGCACAGCTCTCTGAGGCCAAGGAAGATATTATGCGGCTGTGGATTGAAGGTGTCTACATCAATGCGGCCTATATCGCCGCCGGTTTCCGCGGGGCCTGCCAGTGCCCGGAGTACCTGAAGGACCACTACCGCAGACTAAAGGTGGACTCGGAGCTGCCCGGCGTGCGGTATGATGTGGAGGCGGGAAACCACGCCCTCTGCACCCGGACCACCATGCCCAAGGAGATCACCGGCTTCACCAATTCCATCAAAGATCAAATCAACCGTAAAAATTTTGGCTGGATCTTTGCCTCGGAGAATGCGGCGCTGGACGGGATGAACATCACGCAGATTACGGTCTACAAGGCCCGCAACCTGCTCTATGATCCGGACAAATCTACTTATGAGCCTGCCTATAAGACCCAGGTGACGACCTATATCGAGCGCATCCTGCGCCATGCCACCGGCGATTTTAAGCAGGACAATATCGTGCAGTTCTTCTCCAACAACCCCAAGAGCCAGAAGAGCCTGTGGCTGGCAAAGAAGGATTGTGTGAATGCTGTGGTAGAAGAAGGCGACAGTCTTGACTATAGTATCGACGAGACAACGGGCATCTGCGACCTTACCATCTACTTTGATGGTAACGCCCGCAACCTGGAAGTCATGATCAGCCGCGTTTCTTCTAAATAAAATGTACTGGAGGTAAAGTAAGTTATGGGATTCAGACTTGAAATCGACGGGGCCGGTCCCGTCAAGCTCACTGAACGCGCAATCACCAGCGTAAAGTTCGGAAGCGAGATCCCGCAGGACTCCAACGCCCGTGCCACCGACAATGGCGCCTCGATCAAGATTTGGGGCAAGCTGCTGTTCTCCCTGGGCGGCGAGGAGCAGGATTCTACGCTTAACCTGGCCCAGTGGAGCCTGGTCCCCAGCGAGTCCCCCGACAGCTACCGGAATGTCAAGGTGGATGTAGTCTCGGCCTCTCAGATCGTGCGCCAGATTACCCTGCCCAACGCGTTTGTGGTGGAGTATGCTGAGGAGCTGGACGACGAAACCGGTGTCGGCAATTTCTATCTGCATGTCAAGCAGAAGAAGGATCAGACTGCCAAGGTCACCATTGACGGCGAATTCAGCGCTTAACGCGGAAAGGAGATGTAACTATGTCTTTGAAGGTAACGATTGAGGGCCAGGGCTCTTTTGAGGTCGCGAAGGAGTGCGTAAAGAAGGTCGTCTACAAGACAGACATTCCCCTGGATTCCAACGCCCGCACGAAGGACGTGGGCAGCACGCTGGAGATTTCGGGCAAGATCCTCACGGCCACCGACGGCGACCCCTTTGACTCCACCCGCCAGATGGGGCTGTGGTCCATGGTGCCCGCCGAGAATTCGGCATGCTACCGGAAGGTGACGGTGGAGATCATCCAGGCCGGCATTGTGGAGCGGAAGTATTACTTCCCCAACGCTTTCGTGGTCAACTACGATGAGGATTTCGGAGACACGGACGGCGTGGGCACTTTCCGGCTGACCATCAAGCAGAAAAAGGATAAGATCAGCGGAATCACGATCGAAGGCGGCTATCCTGCTGCCTGATGCCGTAAGGCTTCCTGTGACGCGGCATTTCGCACGAGGAGAGGGGCGCGTCCGACCCATGGTTGGGCGCGCCCTTTTCCCATAATAGGCCGTATGTGACTTTTGCGGAAGCGCCGGTCCGGCCAAAGGGACGGACGCTTCCACAAGGGCCATAAGCATCCGTGCAAGGAGGAGCGCATCATGAATGAATATTATCGGAGCCTAGGCGTACAGCCCGGCGCCACTGCGGAGGAACTAAAGAAGGCGTACCGGGGCCTTGCAAAAAAATATCACCCTGATCTGCACCCAGGAGACAAGGAAGCTGAAGCTCGCTTTAAGGAGATCAACGAGGCGTACGAGACCCTGAGCGATCCGCAGAAACGGAAGGAATACGACGAGAAGCAACGTACAACGCAGGGCCGCGAGCCACAGAAAAAGTCCGCATCGTCCGCACGGACGCGGACACCTACAGGCGGTCCGGTCGACTTTTCCCAAATGCAGGGCGGCTTTGCGCAATTTTTCGGTTTTGACCCTGCGACCGGGAAAGTCGTTGACGAGGAGAAGGTATCTGGAAAAAAGAAAAATCCGCTGGACACCACGGACCTGTTTGAGCGGTTTATGGGTTTTAAGTAATCTGAGTATCTGAGACAGTGAGGGAGTGCCCGGAATGACAAAAAAACGTGTGGTTGATTTTCTGCTCGCTCTCACCGGCGGAGCAATCGCCCTGGTGGGGTATTTCTACATCGAGGACTGGTATTACTGGGTTGTGGCGCTCGGCGGCGGCCTGCTGATGCTCCTCTTTCTTATCCTCATGGTGCGGGATGGCCGCGCCGGTCCGGAGCCGCCGGTCCGACCGGCGGACAGCATGGCACACCCACCGGCCGGCAGTTTGACGGAAATCGTATTGCTCAACGAGGAAGACCAGGCCCTGTCCTCCTGGACGCTGTATGGAAAGATGGGCATGGTGATTGGCCGGGATTCCGGTGAAAACCAGGTCAATATCAATCTCGCCAACTCGACCTATGCTGGCACGGTGGACGTGGAGCACGCGGTGCTGAATTATTCTGCCGGAAGCTGGTACGTGGAGGACTTGAACTCCAAGAATGGAGTGAGCGTACAGAAGGGTGACAAGCGGAAATATAAGCTGGCGCCTGGGCACCCGTGCCTGCTGGCCCGCGGCGACATCCTCTATATAGGACTTGTCCGGCTGATGATCCGGTAAAAAAGAGAAAAGGGAGATGGCTATATCATGTCGAATACTTCAAATCTGATCCACTGCCAGAATGGGCATGTTTTCAGCAAAAAGCGGTACGGTACCGTGTGCCCCTACTGCAATATGGAAACCGACACGAAGGAAAAGCGGGAGACGCAGCGCTCCGATGTGGAGATCGAGGAAGAGTTATTCCGGGAGGACATCAAGCCCGTCTGCGGCTGGATCGTCTGCATTGACGGCCCGCGCCAGGGCAAGGACTATCAGATCGTCCAGGGGAAAAATTTCGTTGGCCGCGCCGACGACATGGATATTCAGATCCTGGGCGACAATGAGATCTCCCGCCGCAACCACGCGGTTATCGTATTTGACCCCAAGAAAAAGGAAACCGTGCTGCTGCCCGGCGACGCCAATGGGATCGTGTATCTCAACGGCAACGCGGTGTACGCGCCGGCCACGCTCAATAAATATGATGAAATCGAACTCGGCAAGTCTAAATTCCTGTTTGTCCCCTTCTGCGGAGAGAACTTTATGTGGGGCGGAAAGACAGAGTAACACTCGAAGGGGGCAAGGCATATGACGCCGCAAACAATCCTGATCCTCCTGTGCGCCGCCGCAGCGGTCCTGCTGCTCATCCGGCTGTCCATCGGCGGCAGCGGCAGGCGGTTACGCAGCCCCGATGTGGGAAGCTCCATGACCATCGGCGGACGCGAGGTGCAGGAGGACTTCGTTGGCACGCTGGCTACACAGACGGGCCTGGTCGCCGTCCTGGCGGATGGGATGGGGAAAGCCTATGGCGCACGGATCGCCAGCCGGACGGCGGTTGAGACGTTCCTGGATCTTTTTCGGGATTATAATGCGTTTGACAATCCCCAGTACTATTTCCGGAAATCCTTCCATGCGGCTAACCGCGCCATTCTGCGGGAGCTTGGCGATGAGGGATACGGCGCGGCCAGCGTCGGCGTGGCGATGATTCGGGAAAACTGGCTTTTTTACGCCGTTGTGGGAAATGTCAAGCTGTGCGTGTTCAGAAACGGCGACCTGGTGCCGGTATCCGCAGGCCACACCCTGGATGTGCTGGCGGAACAGTCGTTCCGGACCGGCAGGCTCTCCCGGGAGGACGCGCTGGTAATGCTGGAAAACCACCGGCTTTATAACTATCTCGGGCAGGACAGCTTCAAGGACATTGAGATTTTTGACCGGCCGATTTCCCTGCAGAGAGGCGACATCATTGTGCTGATGAGCGACGGCCTCTATGAGCTGATCCCCTGGAAGGAGATCGAGGATGTCCTCTCAGGTGGGCAGGATTGTCAGAGCATGGCCTACGCCCTCATGGAAAAGGTCAACCAGAACTCCGCAGAGGACAGAGATAATGCCAGCGTGATCCTGCTGCGCTGGGACGGGAGCACAACATGAGAAAGCAAAATTCGGTCTTCAAAACAGCATTTACATCCGAAGCGGATAAAAACCTGAAAAACACGGACTCCTTCGGATATGTGGAGCTGGACAAATACGCCTGCTATGTCATTGCCGATGGGATAGACGACCAGGTGGACGGGATGAGCGCCAAGCTGGCGGTGGATACCATTATCTCCGCTTTTACTGAGGCGCCCTCCATGCGGAAGGGGGCCCTGCGCCGCTACCTTCGCTCCGCCAACAAGGCCCTGCTGACTGCCGACAGTAAAATGCGCCTGAAGGCGTCTGTTACTGTGGTGGTGACAAACTATGTAAAGATGCGGTATGGGCAGGCGGGCAACACCCGTTTCCGTCTGTACCGGGACGGATTCCTCCAGGCTCAGTCCAGAGATCAGTCCCTGAGCATGGACCTCGTGAAAGCGGAAAAGCTGGAGCCGGATAAGCTTACCCAGCACCAGGAGCGCCATAACCTCTACTGCTATCTCGGGCAGGACAAGGACTTCCGCCCGTTTATCTCCAAGAAATTAAAGCTGTCCGACTCAGACGCGGCCGCGCTCATGACGCGGGGCGTGTGGGAGCATCTGGACGACGGGCTTTTGAAGGACGCATTTGCGGACGCCTCGGACGAGCCGCAGGAGACGGTGGACGCGGTAGAGGACCTGTTGCTGTCCATGCAGCCTAAGGACTTGGGCGCATACACCTTTGCGACGATCTTCTTCAATAAGACCTACAACGACCCAAACCGCAAGCGGAAAATCAAGCGCGCCATTATGATCGCCATTCCCATCATCCTCGTGCTTGTAGTTGTCGCCGTCATTTTGGCCGTGTATTTCCACAACCGGCAGAAAAAGATCGACTCTATGGAACAGAGCTTCTATGACACGATTGAGTATATCCAGGCGGATAACTACGTCCGGGCCAAGGAGGAGTGCCAAAAGGCGCTGGATCTCGCGGAGGGCCTGAGCGACAAAGAGATTCAGGAGGACGCCGGAAATTATATGAAACTCATCGAGAGCGTGATCGCGGGGGATGACGCTCTGACCGGCGGGGAGTACAGCGACGCCCAGCGCAATTTCCTCAACGCCAGAAACCGCACCCGGTACGCTGACAACCTGGGCTTGGACTACATCGATGACCGGCTGGAGCAGACAAGTCAGTACATGAGCGTCTATGAGCTGATCTCCCTGGGCGACACGCTTGCGCAGGGCCAGCAGTACGACAAGGCCGAGGAGCAGTATCTGACCGCGAAGGCCTTGGCGGCGCAGCTCTACTTTGACACCGGTCGGGACGACGCTATGGCGGCGCTGGAGCAGATGTACGCAGACCAGTCGGAGCAGCAGGCGCAGGAGGATGAAAAGGCCCAGGAGACCGCGCAGGCGCAGACTGCCGCCGCCAGCGTTTTGGCCGAGGGCGACGCCGCCTTTTCCAAGGGGGACTATGAGGGCGCACGCGCCTTTTACACCACGGCCCTTCAGAAATATACGGAGCTGGAGGATCAGGCGCAGATTGACGCCATCAATGTAAAGCTCGCCGCCGTGGACAGCAAGCTCTCCGCGCAGGCCGGCCTTGCGGCGGAGGCGGAGGGCTATATGCGCCAGGCGGAGAGCCAATACGCGGATAAGAACTATGTCCAGGCGAAGAAATACTATCTTCTGGCAAAGGATGTGTACGCCGAGCTGGAAAACGACAGCAAGGTATCTGAGATCACGCGCAAGCTAGAGCTGATTGAAATGGGCATCAGCGAGGAGGAGCAGGCCGCCCGGGAGGCGGAGGAAGCCACGAAAGCGGCGGAGGAAGCAAAGCAGCAGGCCGCCGGTGAGTCCGCCGAGCCGGCGCCGTCAGAAACATCCCAGCCGGAGACTGTTGGATAAAGCGAGGGAATGCAATGGATGAGAGCGTCTTTGGAGCGGGCTTTGACCTGCAGGACTATATCCACAAACGGTCCTTGGATATTCAGGATCTGAGAGAGCGGGCGCTGTATAGGCAGGTCACCGACACCCTGATGGTCAATCTCTTTCAATATCTGGGCGATGAGCAGAAAAAGCTGGAGCAGCGGATTTTGTCCGAGATCCAGTCGAGGGAAAGCGAGTTCACCATCCATATCGGCGTCACGGAGCCGGACCTTTACGATGCGAGCGACCGCTTTCTGACCCCGATCTGCCCGGAGGATGTGGAGCACGTCCGGCCCACCCTGTCCGACTGCCTGGACCAGAACGAGCCAGTCCCGGTTGACCGGGTGTTCCTGCGCCAAAACGCCCAGGAAGCGCTGAAATTTGAGCGTGAGGGGGCCGTGTACCAAGGTACCCTGACCACGCAGGCCGGCGCTTTCCCGGCCACCTTTTCCATCCGCAGGAGCCGGCGGTATCTGAAGCAGGTCGAACGTTTGTATCAGGTATTTCACGCCAACCATATCCCCTGGTCTACGGTATGCTCCGCTTATCTCTACAAGATGTTTGATGTCTACCTGGTGGACGCGGAGGGCGCTGGACAGGATACTGGCGCCGAGGTCCAGTCCGTGACGGTCGATTTCGGTGCCTACGAGCCGTTCCTGCACCGTGGGATGATCCCGCTTTGGAATCTGGAGCGCGTGGAGGTCAGCACCAGCATGTACCCCTCCCCCTGTGCGGACCATGTCCATTATGAGCACCGGATCTTTGCCCACAGGCTGAGCCCCGGATGCAGCTATCTGGTTGCCGATGTGGACCGTGTGCTCCAGAATGTGCGGCTGGTGGCGGGGGATATGCTGATCACCTGCCAGGAAAAGGGGCCGGTGAACTGGAAGCTGATTCAGGTAAATCCGTCGGACCGGAAGCTCCGCTATGCGTATCCGCTCCTGGCCAACCAACCGGAGGAGAGCTTTGCCTCCAATCTGGGCGCATTATACCAGCAGGGCGTGAAAACCAGAGGGGAGCTGCGGCGGGTCATCCTGAGCTATGGGTATGACAGCGTCGTTTCCTTTCAGGATGTCGAGCTGGGCGCTGCGGGGCCGGCCGAGGCGGAAACCTACGATATGGATCAGTTTATTACCGATGAACTGAGGAAAAGGGAGACGCAGGAGACGATGCTGCTCCATTTTGCCGCGGCGGACCCGGGGAATTTCCTGAACATGGATATTATGAGCTTTCTGGTGACCAAGGCACAGAAGCTCTTCCCTGAGTACCATTGCGCCGGCGTGCTGGATGCTTAAAGGCGGGTGCTGCCTTATGAATTATATTTGGGAAATCTTATTGAGGGCCAGAGCGCAGGGATTATCGGACAATGAGCTGTTTTTTGCGCAGGCTGAGGATTGCAGTCCCTGGTATGAACAGTCCTTTCCCTGCCTCAATGAGGACACGGTGACCGGCCCCGTGGTGGAGATCAACAGCCTGTACCGCTTTTCTGAGATCTTTCAGGACCTGCTGCACAACATGGGGGATTCTGAATATCTGCGCCACCTGTTTGATGCCGCAGTCCATATCCTCGCGGCGCAGGAGACGCTTTCCGGTCTGAGCAAGCGGGATTTTTACGTCCAGATGCTCAAGAGGGAGCTGGAGGGCGGCGGTTTTTCCGCCTCGATCGCACAGGCGCTCCAGCTTCTTTCGGAGGAACAAAAAAGAGGCGTGGCCTCCCTGCTCCTGGCGCAGTATGAGACAGGGTCTTCCCTGCTGGTATTCCGTCAGGCGCTGACCGCCCTGTATCCCCAGGCCATGCTCTACCAGCTCAAGCCGCACCCGGAACAGCTTCTGCTCTATCTCGGCCTGGCCAACGCGGACCGCCGGATCGTGCAGATGCTGGAGGACCTGTTCCTCCCCCTGCAGTATCAGGTGCGGATTTTCTGGACAAAGCACTTCGGCGTCTGGGATGTGGACGCCACCCTGGTATTTGATGAAATAGAAATCTACTGAGAACGGACAGAGGCGGTGGGGAATTTGAGCAAGTATTCCTATACATATAACCGAAACGCGGGGCCCAAGCCGGAACTGCGTTACTATACGCGTGATGAGCTGGAGCTCATGACGACCTATCAGCTGCGGGACATCTGCTACCGGGAGCGCATCATCAACGGCATCCACGCGCCGCTGGACAAGGATGTGCTCATCCGGGAGATCATGCGCTTCCGGGGGCGTGCGGACCGGCTGTTCATTACCGAGCCGTCAGAGGACGGCCTGGAGCGTCTGGAGTCCCTGCTTGCCACCGCCAAGTTGGATCTGGTGGACACCGCGCTGCAGGGCTGCGCCAAGCTCATCGTATATCACGGCATCTCCGTGGAGTATTTTGACCGCTATACGATCGGGTATATGCAGGAGCTGGTGGACACAAACGCCCTTCTGGTCAGCGGCGGGGAGATTTGCGCTGTTTTCAATCTCCGCACCTACCAGAGCGAGCCCGGAAAGCTGTTCATCACAAAATCCGCGGAGATGGAGTGCCGGGAGTCTACGATCCGCAATTATTCCCTCTACTGCATGGACCGCCAGCAGTCCGACCTCCTCTACCGCGTCTATCGGGGGGAGTCCTCCATCGTGCCGGACCACCTGCGCTTCCGCACGGTCCCGGTCCTGAATTTTGAGGTGCGGCCGCTGCTGGAGAGCCGGATGCCGCTTGCCATCGACTTCGGCTCCTCGAATACCACGGCGGGGGTCTATCTGGACGGCGCCTATTTTGAACAGCTCTCCGGCGACCCGATCGCGCAGCTCCTCAAGCGGGACCAGGTCAACTATGTGCCCCACCTGGATGTAGAGCACAAGGACAAGGCCGCCCTGATCCTGCCCAGCGCCGTGGCCGTGGTGGGGGTGAACGGGCAGGATGTGCAGTATAAATTCGGCTATGAGGCCAACCGCCTGTTCCATCTGAGCTATATCGACGAGGGCTTTTGCGTCTTTTATGACCTGAAGCGCTGGGTGGGGGACGCGGACCGGACGGAGGAGGTGGTGGACCGCCAGGGACACCGCAGCTTTGTCCCCCGCAAGGAGATCATCCGGGGCTATCTGGAGTATGTCATCGGGTGCGCCAGCCAGAGATTCAAGTGCAGCTTCAAGTCCATCCATATCTCCGCGCCGGTGAAGCAGAAGCCGCTCTTCGTCAAGCTGTTTCAGGAGATCCTGCCGGACTACCGCCTGGAGAGCGAAAATATGCTGGATGAAGGGGTGGCGGTCCTCTACAATACGATTTCCACTCTGATCAAGGAGAAGCAGTATCAGGACGGCGAGACATACCGTGCGCTGATTATCGACTGCGGCGGCGGCACCACCGACCTCTCCTCCTGCCGCTTTCGGATCACCGACCGCCGGGTGGCCTACCAGATCGACATTGCGACGGCCTATGAAAACGGCAACACGGATTTCGGCGGCAACAACCTGACCTACCGGGTAATGCAGCTTTTGAAGCTGGCGATGGCCCGCCAGCTGAGCAGCGAGGAGCTGCCCGATGTGGACACGCTGATCCGGGCCTTTGACCTCGATGTGTTCCGCACCGTAGACCGGCTGGGCACCGACAGCGTTTACGCCGGGCTGGATCAGGCGTATGCCCAGGCGGAGCAGGTGATCCCCACCCGTTTCCGGGACTACGAGCATAAGAGTCGGGCGGACTACTACGCGGTCAAAAACAACTTCTATTTCCTCTTTGAAACGGCGGAGCGGATCAAGACCAGCTTTTACAGCCACGCCAACGTCCTGCGCATGGCGGTTTCCAGCGTGCCGCTCCACGAGACCGCCACGGAATGTATGCTGGTGGACCGCTGGAAGCTGTCGGCCTTCCAGGACGGCGTCTTGAAGGTGCTCAAGGATGTGCCCACCGCCTATATCAACATCTACGCGCTGAATCTTCTCCTGAGAGCCGATATTTACGGCATCGTGCGCCAGTTCATGGAGGGGCCCTATCAGGAGAACGAGCTGCCGGAGTACAGCATCCTGCGCCTCACAGGGCAGTCCTGTAAGATCGACATTTTCCGGGACGCCCTGAAGGAATTTATTCCTGGAAAAATAATCAAGTCCTCCCGCAGCGACCAGGGCCAGGAGCATGACTATGAGCTGAAGCTGATCTGTCTGAACGGAGCCATTGAGTACCTGAAAGATAAAATGTTTGGCTACGCGGATGTGAAGATCACCCACGAGCAGGCGGCGTTCCCCTATGTGGTCACCGCCTTTACGCACACCAATCAGGAAGTCACACTGATCCACAGCCTGGATCGGGAGAACATCCGCGGGTTTATCTCCCGCAATATGGCTGACCTGACTCTGAAGCTCTACCTGAAGGATCTGGAGGGGCGGCAGCGGTATATTTATAACTGCTCCTGCGACCCGGACAAATTCAAAAACCAGAAGGCCGAGGAGATCGTGGCCCGGTACAGCGGCCAGATCCGCCAGGATGATTTGGACGATATTGTGGACCGGGAGCTGAAATTTTTCATCCTGGCGGATGAAGACCGCTGGGGCTTTACAGTGGTGCCTGTGCTCCGCCGGGAAGGGCAGCTTCAGCTTGGCCCCGACCAGTTCTTCCGCTTTGAGACGGAGGGCTGGGTCACCAACTTCTTTGATGGGACGAAGTAAAGGGGATTTGTTATGTGGGTACAGAAGATTCCGGAATTTCACAGTGGGCACATTTTGAAGCAGGAAATGATGGTGGAGCTCTCCGCCTACCTCTATCACTTGGGGCCCCTTTTATACCAAAACTGTACAGATGGAATCGTAAGCGGCTGCACGCTGACAACGACGGAGGACAGCATCGTGGTCAACCCTGGGGTGATCCGCTACGAGGGTGAGCTTTATCTGATCCGGGAGCCGCAGCTGATTCATTACACTCCAACCAATACCACCCGGGTCCTCAACATCGTGTTTCATGACCAGGTACAAACGGACTCTTTTGTGACCCGCGAGATGGAGCTTGCATTTACGGAAGGGGCTTCCTCCGAAACGCGCTATCTGGAGCTGTGCCGCTTCAAGCTCCAGCCAGGCGCACGTTTGAGGTACACTTATACCAGCTTTGCGGATCGGGAGACGGAGTACGACACCCTGAATACCATCCACGCCCCGTTTTGTGGAATGGGCCGGCCGACGCTCTCGCCTGAGATCACCGCCCACTTTGCCCGGGAGGCCCTGGCCGCCGGAGCGGATGGAACAGACGCGCTCTTTTGCATGATGCTGCTCTCATCCAAAGAGCCTGTCCAGGCGGAGGCGCTGGAGGCGTATATCCAATCAAAGCAGGGAGCTGATTTTTCATGCGGGGACAACCTTCGCCTGTATCAAGGGCTTATCGCCTGTTTGAAACAGTTTAACGGGGGCCGGCGGGCAGCGTCGGCGAAACGCAAATCTTGGAGCATCATGATGGACTGACCGGAGGCGAGATAGATGGGATACAAGGATGAGGAATTGCTGCGGCTGCGGCAGAAGGCGGAAGAGTTTAATAAACAACGGGTTTCTGAGGACACACTTGCAGAGGAACTGAAAGAATCCATCCATGACCCGGTGACCCACATTACCAAAATCCCTGTGGTATTTGAGGAGAGGGATTTGCTGGACGGTCGAATCGTGATGCGGGCGCCGAGAGATCTTGGCCAGCTAACGGATGACGCTGTGAGGCAACAGTTTCTTATGGAGAGTAAACCTCAATTTGTTTATGAACTTCCCTACCTTCCCTTTGGACTCACCTTTATGCTGACGGAGATCCAAGGTGATGAAGCTCGGATCGAGCAGATGTTTCCCTATATGGTAAATACGGTAAAGACCGTCGGGCCGAATATCCGTATCCTTTCTACAGGGAAAAAGGTAATTCACGGCATCTATGTGCGTTGGTTTGATGCTATCGCGCAAGCGATTACAGAGCCGAGCTATCGAAAAGTGTTTGTTTTTTCGTTGGATGGCAAGACAACGATTGGATGTATTACTTGCCCTTCCAGATTGAAAAAGCGGTACCAGCCAATCATGGAAGAAATGATGGAAACACTGAATATTCCAAAGAAAGCTGCGGAGGAGGGGATCGACGATGAATGAGATGGAGGTTATTTCCCATCTGAATGTTTCGGTGGGGCTGTTCCCCTTTACCAAAATTCTCAACCTGAACATTGATCATGGCCCCAATGTGTTTGGCCTTTGCACCATTGTCGGAGAGATGGATCACGAAAGCGCAGACGAGATTGCCCAAAGGACGGACGAATCCAGTGAGACAGAGGTTGTCACTACTGCGTCTGGGCAGCCGGCCAGACTGTTTTGCGGTGTGGTCAAGAATGTTTCGGTAAATCACCAGAACGAGTACGCCAAAGTTACTGTGGTGCTGGAAGGAACCTGTAAAAAGTTGGATATTCAAACACACCAGCGTTCGTACCAGGACACTACGGCGACCTATGGGGATTTGATTCGGAAAAGTATTTCCGGAGAAGGAACAGCGGAAATCACCGTTACAGATAAGCAGACTGGACAACTCATTGTTCAGTACGACGAGACAAACTGGGATTTCTGCATTCGCATGGCTTCCCAGCTGGGGGCGCCTGTCTTTTCCGATGTGCAGGCCGATGAACCTCACCTTTATGTAGGACTTCCTCCCTCTGACCAGGTCAAAGATTTAAGCACTGCGGAATTTCAGATGGCAAAGAGCACCATGAGCAATCAGATGCAGACAGGAAAAATCGTGGTGAGCGAGGATGCCTCTGATGCTGGACTGAAATCTTACTGTTATGTGTTTGCGGGAAATTTCGTGAAAGTGGATGCCAGGTTTTATGCGGTCAAAAGCATATCTGCTGAGATGAAGGACGGCATATTGGAAATGAACTACGGCCTGCTTCCAATGGGAAATGAGGCTCCGACTGCTGGAGCCACAACAGATGTAAAGGGCCTTGCTGTTTCTGCTGGCATGAACCAAAATTGCAGCGGTAAAATGTTTACTGGCACAGTCAAGAACGTGTCCGGAAGTAAGGTGCAGGTGCAGTTCTCTTTCGATTCAGAATTTAGCGGTAATCACTGGTTTGAATATTCCACCGCATACTCTTCATCGGATCAGAGTGGATGGTACTGTATGCCTGAGGTGGGAGATACAGTACGTGTTTTTTTCCCGTCTGGAAATGAAGGCCAGGCGTTTGCATCCAGTTCCGCTCCGCGCTTTATGGGGCAGAGCCCTAAAGATAAGGTCTGGATGGCTCACGGCAAGTGTATCCAGTTGACCGAGAAGGGAATTAAAATCTCATGCGATGGTGAGGAAGCTTTTATTGATCTTACACCAGATGAAGGGATTACAATTTCCTGCAAGAAAGATCTCAACGTCAATGCGGAGGGCGAGGTAAAAGTTCAAGCAGAAACAATTAAATTGATCGCAGATGAAAAAATATCCCTGGGGACGGATCGGGCATTTATCGACATTACAGATGAGACCATTACCCTTTTGGGAAAAGAAGTCATTGTGGAATAAATAGAGGGATGAGCATGGACAATACAGTATTGAAACAGCAGGATTTTGCGGATGCGGCTGGGACAGCCGTAACCATGCTAGTGGAACGTCTATCTGTCCATGCGGAGGAATGGTTTGTTGTACCACTCTCCGGATTTCTCAAAGAACTGTGTCAGAAGCAGCGCCAAGGTGGTATAGAACCAGTGTTTTGTGTTTCTATCTCTGTGCTCCGCACCGCATTGCTGTGTGGAAAGCCAAGCTACCGCTTGGATGCATATGGACAAGACTGGCCTCTATATGACCGACCGCTTACTACCCGGTTTGTAGAATGTCCCTGGCTCACACCGCTGTGGTCAGAGCTAAACGATCATTTCCAGGCCGTACTAGACCAACAGGAGATCAAAAAATTCTGCTATCCGCTCTTGGCTGAACAAGCTGCGTGGAAATGTACTGGTCCGCTGTTTAGCATGATGGGATCTCTCCTTAAATATCATATGGCCCCCATAAAGGATGACCGAGCTTTTAGAGTCTTGGTCAAAGGCGATGAGTTTAGGATTGAGTTTGGCGAATTTCTGGACTGGAAGATTGTTTTAGCCGCGGAATACCCGGAGGTTGATCTTTTTAACAGCCGGGGGCGCCAGTTCCCACACCGTCAGTTTCAAGACAAGATTTTTCGGCACAAGAAGTTCTATAAATTCAATCTAAAAGGTTCTGTTTTTCGAAATTGTGAATTCTCGGACAGCACGCTTGAAGAAGCATCTTTGGGTGACTGCTTGTTTGAGCAATGCCGCTTCAAAAATGTCATATTTACAGATGTACTTCTCGCTGGGGCGCAGTTTCGGGAGTGTACCCTGGAAAATGTGGTGTTTGAGCGCGTAATTGCCTCTATAGCAGGTATGGCGCCGGAAAAAATGGACGATTGGTACCGCGCCTTGTCCATGCTGCTCACATCCATGGAACATGTCCGCTTTTCTGATTGCGATCTCAGGGGCGGACAGATGGAGCAATGCACGACCACCTATACTGTGATGGAGAATACCCTGGCGGAGGCATCTGATTTCGCCATCCTTTTGCCAAATATCTAGGGGTGAATAAATTATGCAGTCCTACTTCAGATTGAGCGCCAGCAGCAGACTTAGACGTCCGCTTTCTATCTTTGGGCTTCCAGAGCAGTATCAAAAAGCAGCAGAAAAGGATGTATTTGACCATCTGGATCAGGCGATTGTTGCGTATTTCCGTGCAGAAGCACACGAGGAACTTCCGGCTGTTCTGAGCGATCCCTCTTTTTTGATCAGCGATGAGCTGAAAAAGCTCTTTACACTCTATATCCCTGATTTGCAGGCAAAAATGATTCAGCTATTTGCAGGAGAGCTTGACAGCCGGGAAAGCTATCGATATTGGTTGCCTTACTTCCCTCCGGCTTTCTGTCTCCATGAAAATGTGGAACGGTATCCGGATGGCTCAGTGAAACAGATTGTGCTGAACCGGATGTGTCTTCCTCCTGAGCCTATCTTCCGTATCGGCGGAATGCATGAGTACCGGGTTGTGGTAGAGCTCTCCGTCGCAGAAAGTATTCTGCGACGTTCCCCCTATGGGGTCGATTTAACACCTGTGGAGGTGAGGTAACGATGTCAGGGTCCAACCATATTCAGCCTGACAATCAATTTGTCTACCGCTTAATATCTGCCAAATGCAGCTATGGCTCTATGAGTCACCCGCTTAATGTGGCGGAGGCCGGGGGCGGTCATGGAGTACTCTTTGGCCCAGAGGCACAGCCAGTTCTAAATGCAAACGATTGGCGGCCTGATGTGAATGTGATTCATTTTGGAGACTGCACTCCCCGGGAGCAGAACATTGAAACTGGTGAAGCAGTTGAGAAAAAAGGTTTTGAGAAGTTCTGGAGTGGTGTGGTTGAGTTTTTTACAGCACAGAAGTGCGCCCCTATCATTGACCAAGTATGGTATGAAACAGATGATCGGTACCTCATCGACGGTGCTCCGGTCCTTCTAATGAAGGGAATGCTTTTTTGCAAACGCGGCGGAATTATAACCATTGAAGTCACTGAACCCGAAAATAACGATGGAGAGGGTGCCGAAAAGACGCAGGAGCAAGTGCAGGCGGACATGAAGCAGGCAAACGCAGAAGTGGAAGCATCTGTGGACCAGGCGTTGGCTGAGGGAAAAATCGATGCAGAAACGGCCCAATTTATGAAAGATGGTTACAGCGAGGCGCTCCAGTTCGCCAACGGTGACATTGATATGGCAAATCAGCTCTTTGCTGACCTGACCACTGGCGGCGGGGATACATACAACAGCTCAGAGGCGCAGTTTGACAAATTTAAGCTGTACCTACAGCATAACGATTCTCCCCTCGCCGAGGCAAGCTGTGGCTCTATGAAGCTGAGTGACAGTTCTGGTGGCAGTGTTGCCCTTGGCGATGTGGTAGCTTCTACCCTGGCGCAAAGCCAGAAATCTGCCCAGGAGAGCAAAGGAACAGACAAGCAGGCTGTTCCCATTATTACCGATATGCTGGGGCATTTGACCTGAACGGGGTGAAATCAAGATGAAGGAATTCAGCGCGTTAGGAAATCTAAAACTTATATTTGGCATTCCCTGTATCAAGGTTCTTTTTCTTGACGTGGCCGGAATGACGAATGCTCATGGCCTGTTGACGCTGAGAGCGATCATCCCTGCGGAGGTGACCCAGGAGGATGTACTTCGGTGCGAAAACACACCGATTACGGTCAGTACGCAGGATGGCGGCACGGTGTTCAGCGGCATGGCAGTCGCTTTGAAGCTGGAGCATACCGCCCAGTATCAGGAACTTTTGATTACGGCGCGTACATATTCCTGCCTTGCGGATCAGAAGCGCAGAAGTGAGACCTTCCAAAATACTGGGAAGACCTTGGGACAGGTGATCCGTTCTGTGATGGAGCCCTGTGGAGTTCGTGTGTCTATCCCAAAGGACATTCCGGTTGACCAGATGCTCTCTCGGAACAATGAAACGGCTTGGGAGTTTACAGTACGGATCGCCAATGAGCAGGGCTTGTATGTGTATCCAGACAGCAAGGCGCTGGAGCCGCATATCAGCGTGGGCCTGGAGCCCTTCTCCACTTTTCCCTACATCAGCTTTAAGCTGGAGTGTGAAGAGAAGGATTTGGTTGACTTTATGACTATGCGGGCCCGCATGGGCGGCGAAGCGTTGTCTTATCAAATGGCAAAGCAGCAGGGTCTTTCTCCAGATTTGGAAATCGGTGTCGGCTGTGAATTGCAGGGTGAGTTGAGGAGCTATGCGGTTATAGGGAGCCGAATCACCAGTGATGGCGATTTGCTGGAAAACCGGTTGACTCTAACTGATCCTGTTGGTGCGGTGCCTGTAAATGGGAAAAAGACCACCCTGTTGAGCACTGTGCTGACTGGCCAGGTGCTGGAAGTTCAGGGTGTGGAGGTGTTGGTAAAATTCAGCAGTGATGGTCCGGCAGCCGGCACACGCTGGATTCCTTATGAGAGCTCCATTGGAAACTACTTTTACTGCATGCCCAACATAGGCGACCAGGTATTTGCTTATTACCAGAACGACGGCACCATCGTTTGCCTGGGAAGCAAGTGGAGTGGCGAAATGCCGGATTTTTCTAAACCGGCGGATCGTACCCTGGTGGCACAGGGGCACATGATAAAAGCAGCTTCGAATCAGTTGGAATTTGTGATTAGACGTGACTATGCTGACCAGGAAAACGAGGAAAAAACACATATTACCTTCAAAAGCAAAGAGGGAATCACGATCCAGAGTAAAGGAGATATTCTCTTTGACACACTGGAAAATTTCAATTTAGTCAGCCGCCCTCAAACGCTGGAAAGCTTTGTGCCAAATCATGAAAGCAAGAGTGCTGAAATGCAGGCCGCATTTGAGTCCGGCTACAGTGACTATGTGGGCCATGGCGGTGGCAGTGCAGAACACCCAACCTACACAGAGGAGGACCACAGAGCCGCAAGCCAAGCACAGTACATGGCGATGGTTCAGCAGCAGACACAGGGCAACATTTTTGTTCAGGCGATCAGTGGTGTAGCAGGCTTATTTACGGGGAATGGCGCTGAGGAGAGCGTTCCTGCAAAGGAATCGGAAGATGAGCCGCCGGCCACGACTGGTATCATCAATCTTCGTGCCTCTGACAGCTTCCAGTTGTCTGTTCCGCAAGAGGGTGGGAGCTGGATCAAAATGGATGCCGATGGCATCATGGCGCTCTCCTCCAAGCAGTATGAGATGTATGGCTCACATCGGGGAAATTTTGAGCGTGTGGAGCTTTCAAATCAAACGACGCGGGACTCCATTCTGGACGGCATTCAGATCGGCTTGGGAATTATCAGTGCAATTGGAACTTGTATCCCTGGCATCGGATGGGGAGTTGCCGTTGTCGCCAATGTATTGGATGCCTCAATTTCAGTAGGCCGCGGTGATATGATTGGCGCCGGCATGGCTATGTTTGGCGTGTTTGGCGATATGTTTGGTTGTTTAGCGGATGCAGGTAAAGCTGTGAATGCACTAAGCGATACAGCGCAAAATGCCCAGCGTGTCTCGGATGCAGTAAAAAGCACGGAGGCTCTTTTCGGCATAGCGTCAATTGGAGCGATGGGCGTTGTTACTGCCACATCAGGGGCGGAGCTTTTTTCCAAAATCAGTCAAGAGGGCTGGACCGAAGAAAATAAGGCTTTGTTGCAGCAATGGATTCTCTCAAATGTGCGTTCAGTCGCTACAATGGGTGGGATACAAGCACTGACCAGGCTTGGTCAAAATCTTGTGGGCCGACGTGCAGCAGCAAGCGGAAATCTCTCTGATGACTTTGCAAATCGGCGGCATACTTCTGATGAGAGCCCAGAGGGAACTGCCCGTAGAACCATGGGAGGCCAAAGCAATACAGAGAGAAACGATGCGGAGGGTATCGTCAAATCACCGGGAGATCCGGTCGATCCTATTACAGGGAGTTTTTTTGCAAAGCAAACAGACTTCATTTTGCCGGATATTGCGGGTGATTTCCGACTGATGCGCAGGCACCAGTCGGTGAGCAGCTATGAAAAGCAGCTTCTTGGCACCCGCTGGGTGAGCAGTCTTGGGATGCGGCTGATTGTGGAAGCAGATGAGGCCGCCATGCTCAAGGATGATTTGAGTGTAGAGCACTTCCTGCGGACAGAGCGGGGCTGGGTGAACGCGAAGAGCGAGAGCTTGGCCTATGTTATGGTAGAGAGCCAGGCGGGCTATTCCATCCAGGAAAGTACAACGGGCAAGACCTATTGCTACGACCTAACTGGCCGTCTCACCGCCGTTGTTGATTCACATGGGAACCGGACGGAGATCAGCTATTGCGGCACTACCATTCAGCGCCTGACCCTCGCCAGCGGCCAGTATCTGGACTTTTCCTATGAGGCGGGCAAGGTTTCCAAAATCACAGACTGTGTGGGGCGTTCTGTCCAGTATGAGTACGACGGGGACCTTCTGACGGCGGTGACGTACCCCAACGGTGGGACCATGCGTTACCAGTATGATACCAGGGGCCTGATTATTTCTGTCACCGACCAGAATGGCATAAACTATCTCGTCAACAGTTATGATGAAAAGGGGCGCGTGACCCGTCAGGATCTGGCGAATGGCGAAGAGCATGTATTCCTTTACAACGATTCCAAACGCCAGACAACCTATCACAATCTGCAGAGCGGCCGCAGCACAGTTTACCATTACAACGACCAGAAGCAGGCGGTAAAGACAGAGTACGATGACGGTACCTATCAGGAGTTTGAGTACGACCAGTGGGGCAACCGCATCCTGGAGAAGAACCGCAGCGGCGAGATCACCCGCTGGACCTACCGGCAGGACGGGAAGCTGGTGCGCCAGGAGCTGCCCAGCGGCCTGATTTGGGAGTTCGAGTATGATGACCGGGGCAACCAGGTCCACTGGTGGAACAACGATGACGAGGAGTTTTTCGCCCAGTTCGATGAGCGCAACAACTGTGTCCGCGAGGAGCAGGTGATCGACGCCATGCGCCGCAGGGTGCAGACCTACCAGTATGACCGGCTGGGCCGCATGATCTCCATGTCGGACGGAAACGGCAATGTGACCCAGTATGAATACTGGGAGCGCAGTAGCCGGGTGTCCCGTCTTATCACGCCGGAGGGAGCGGTGTTCCAGTACCGCTATAACCAGATTGAGCAGTGTATGGCCATCCAGAGCGACGCCGGCGAGGTCCAATTCGGCTATACCAAGCTGGGGGCCAGGGCGCTGGAGATCGATCCCCTGGGCAACACCACCCGTTACCGCTATGACCTCCTGAGTAATCTGATCGCCAAGGTACTGCCCAACCAGTACGATGAAAAGACGGGAGACGGGTCCTGCTACCGCTATGAGTATGACGCCATGGATCACCGTGTCAGCTCCACCGACCCGCTGGGGAATGTGTTTGCCACTCCCTATGATACTGCGGGGCGCCTGGCTATGGAGGTCAACCCAAACACCTATGATCCGGCCACCAGGAGCGGTCAGGGCATCCGGTACGAGTACGACACCGACGACCGGCGGATCAAGGTCATCTACCCGGACGGCGGCATCCGGCGGCTGAAATATGACGCTATGGGCAATCTGGTGAAGGTCATCGAGCCAGAACAGTATGACGCTGAAACGGATGACGGCCCGGGCTATGTCTACCGCTACGACGCGGCGGGCCGTCTGGAGGAAATTGTCAGCCCGGACGGGGTCGTGGAGAAACGCTATGTCTACGATCTGCGGGGCCTGGTGGTTCAAGAGATCTCCGCAGAGGGCTATTTGGCCAGGGAAACCGACGAGGCCCGGATCGGGACATTGTATGCCTACAACCGGGCGGGATGGCTGCTGGAGAAGCGGGAGCCGGTGTCCAGGGCGGAGGATGGGTCTGTCCAGTACCGGCTGACCCAGTATGTCTACGATACCAACGGCAACCGGACGGAGGAGAAGCGCTTCCTGTCCTTCCAGGACGGGGAGAGTGCCAAAGGCAGCATCCACACGCTGACCTTTGGGTATGACAAGCAAAACCGGCTGGTGCGGGTGAGCGACGGTCTGGGCGCTGTGGTACGCTATGAGTATGACAGCCTGAACCGGCGCACCCGGGAGACTCGGCTGCTCAGCGAGGGGCTGACCCAGCGGGTAGACTACCACTATGACCCGGCGGGACGGCTGATCGAGGTGGAGCAGAGCGCGGACCAGGAGGGGTGTGGGAGCCAGTTTGCCAGCACCCGGTATGAATACGACCGGAATGGAAACATCATCCGTATCCAGCTCCCCGCCGGCGGGGAGATCCTGCGGGAGTACGACGCGGCCAACCGCCTGATTGCGGAGACACACCGGGAGGAGCGCAGCGGGATCGACAACCGGACGCAGTTCGGCTATGATGCGGCGGGCAATCTGACCGAGATCACGGACAACCAGGGGCGCAAGACCCGCATTGCCTACGACCTGCTCAACCGGGAGATCCGGCGCATCGAGCGGGACGGTGGCGTGCAGCGCACGGTCTATGACCGCAACGGCCAGGTGGTGCGGCTGATCCGCCCCAACGAGTACGACCCAGAAACGGACAGCGGCGACGGCTTCCAGTTCACCTATGACGCCCAGGGCCGGGTGCTCACGGTGCTCAGCCCGGACGGCCACGTGCTCCAGAGCAATACCTACGATGCCGATGGCAGGCTGCTCCAGCGGCTGGACGGCGTGGGCAGCGGTGTGAAGTACGAATACGACCTGGCCGGGGCCCAGCGGCGGATCGTGAGCATGGGCGGGGCCAGCCAGGAGTTGGAGTACGACGCCCGGGGCCGCATCACCGGCATCGTGGACGGGAACGGCAGCGAGACAAAATACCTGCTGGACGAGTGGGGCCGCATCACCGGTGTGGTGAAGGCGGACGGCTCCACGGAGCGGTATGCCTACAACTTCGCGGGGGATATGGTCTCCTCCACCGACGGCGAGGGCCACACCACCCAGTATGAGTACAACCGCATGGGGAAGATCTCGGCCATCGTGGACCCCACCGGGGAGCGGGAAACCTATCACTACGACGGCCAGGGGCGGCTCATCCGCAAGACCGACCGCAACGGCGTGACGGTGGAGCTGGGGTACAACCTCTATGGTGCTCCCCTGTTCAAAAAGGAAAAAGACGGCGCTCAGGGTGATTTTTACGAATACACCCCGGAGGGCTTACTCAAGTGCGCCATTTCCGCCGGGATGCGGTACGCCTATGAGTATGACGAGATGGGCCGTATGACCCGCAAGAGCGCCAGCGGGCGCACCCTGCTGGCCCTGGAGTATGACCGGAATGGCAACAAGGTACGGCAGATCGACGTAACGGGCAAGCTGACCGGCTTCGACTATGACCCTATGGGGCAGATTCTGCGCCTCACCGACGACGGGCAGGAGCTGGCAGCCTATACCTATAACCCGGACGGCACGCCCAGGGCCGTGGCCCACGGCCCCATCCGGCAGGAGTATGCCTACGATCTGGACAAGAACCTGACGGGCCTCACTGTCCGCTCTGGGGAGACCCTGCTCTCCCAGACCAGCTATGCCTATGATGGAAACGGCAACCGAATCCGAAAACAGGCCCTGGACGGGACTACCCTGTACCAGTACGATACCCTCAATCAGCTCCAGCGGGTGGACTACCCGGCCTATTCTGAGGAGCTGTTCTACGACCGGGCAGGCAACCGCTCCCGGCGGCTGGTGGACGGCGAGGAGGAGCTGTACCAGTACGACCCCCGCAACCGCCTGATGTCCTTGACCCGAGGCGGGGTGACCACATCCTTCCAGTACGACAGGGCGGGCAATCTGCTCCAGGACGACAAGGCGCGGTACAGCTACGACGCCTTCAACCGGACGGTGAAAGTGGAGACCTTTGACGGCAATGTGCAGGTAAACCGCTATGATGCCGAGGGACTGCGCCACGAGATGGAGGAAAACGGCCGGCTGGTGCGCTTCATCTTCCACAAGGGGGAGGCCGTGGCGGAGCAGGAGGAGAACAGCAACGTGATCCGCCTGATCCGCGGCTCGGAGCTGATCGCCCGCAGCGGCGACAGCGAGAGCGCCCGGACATACTACCATTATGCCAGCGACGAGATGGGGGCAACCACCCATATCGTCGATGAAAACGGCAACGTCAAAAACCGCTATGCCTACGACGCCTGGGGAAAAATTGAGGTCAAGGAGGAGGCCGTCCCCAACCGCTTCACCTACTACGGCCAGCAGATCGACCCCATCACCCAGCAGTATTATCTGCGGACCCGCTTCTACAACCCGGTCATTGGCCGCTTCACCCAGGAGGACACCTACCGGGGCGATGGGCTTAATCTGTATGCGTACTGTGCAAATAACCCAGTCTATTATATTGATCCAAGTGGGCATAGCACTGTAGTGGTTAGCCCCAATCCGCTTGTGAATTATATAATGGAAGAGACTACACGGCCGTTTGTATCTCGTGGGGAGAAGCTGGGGGCAGTTCCTTCTAAGAAAAGCTTTGATGCATGGTTTGATAGTTTGCCACAAAAAGCGTTGGATATTTTGATGACAGACATTAGGTCAGATACCGACTACAGCAGAACAGATGCGCAGGCCGCACAAAATACAATATTGAGAAGATTGCGCAACGGAGGCCGTGTGCATGAGTGGCTAATGGTGTCACAAGCATCTATTTCTAAACGTTGGGGCGTAAGTGCTAGCGATATTAAAAAATTAGTTACTTTCACAGATCAAACATATTTCTTCAACATTGAGAGCGATAGTAGATATGTTAGTGGTTTTCATGGGAATAATTCAGCATCTTCTTTTGCTCATGATGAAATTGCTAGAATGATGCAATCTTCTAATAGTTTAGAGGAATTTAAAGGAAAACTCAGCAGATGGGCTGACGAACATGTTATGATTGGGCAAAAGTTGGCTAATGGAGAATTGGGAAAAGTGTTTTCGTTTGGGCGATACGCTCTGCCAGAAGGATTGCAACAGCTGGCATTACCGGCGCCAACAGATATGAAACTAAATGCTTCGCCTAGAGCGATTTATGGGGAGTAACAATATGACGAAAAGTGAGTTGTATGCATGCTATACGTCTTATCTTGATAGACATCCAGAAAAGAGATTGTTGGAAAATGTTGATTTTGATAGTATTAAATATGTTTCTAAATACTATTTGAACATTAAAGATGTGCCTTTTTGGGATAGCCTTCCAGATGAATTGTCAACATCTCAAATAGCGGATTTAAATACTCAATGCCAAGGGAAACTGCGCTGGGAACTTATAGAGTCAAACCTCACGGCTAATGATTTAGATGATTTTGAGAGAATGAAGGGAATAAAGATTCCGGAAGAATTTCGTAATTTTTTGATGGGATATACTCCTTTGCTGGGTACTGTTATAGCTGATTTTGTTGGGTCAGAGGATTACTATTGTTATACATTTAATTCAAAGACAAAGTCGTTCGATTATTTGTATGACGATGATGATCTTGATGCACCTAAAATTGCAAGAGTCCAGTTTTCATTTACACCCATTTTATATAAGCACGAATTATCATATTTAAATGATCGTTATCCTCTACTATTGCCTTATGGTCTACTATGTCTTGGTGAGTTGTGTTGTGTAGGGCAGGAAATAATTTTCCTTGATTGCAGTGATGGTAATATCGTTAGTATTTATCACGATGAACTTATCTCTGATGATATTTCAGATGAACAGTTAAATAATTTGAAACACTTCCGATTTAAAAATTTTGATCATTTTTTGCGGTGTATGCTGGGTGCTGAGTTGTACGATGCCAAGAAAGAAGATGAAAAGCGCGTAGAAGAATATAAACAAAGACCGCATAATAGTTCATCATCTCCAAATGTTATAGCACTATGATTATGGACGGGTTTCTTATATCTACAACCGGACAAAAACCTGACGGGCCTCACCGTCCGCTCCGGGGAGGCCCTGCTCTCCCATGCCAGCTATGCCTACGACGGCAACGGAAACCGGATTCGGAAGCAGGCCCTGGACAGGACCACCCTCTATCAGTATGACGCCCTGGGACAGCTCCAGCGGGTGGACTACCCGGCCTATTCTGAGGAGCTGTTCTATGACAAGGCGGGCAACCGCGCCCGGCGTCTGGTGGGCGGCGAGGAAGAATTGTACCAGTACGACCCCCGCAACCGCCTGATGGCCCTGACCCGGGGCGGCGTGACCGCCCCCTTCCAGTATGACAACGCCGGCAACCTGCTCCAAGACGACAAGGCCCGGTACAGCTACGACGCCTTCAACCGAACGGTGAAGGTGGAGACCTTTGACGGCAATGTGCAGGTAAACCGCTATGACGCGGAGGGCCTGCGCCACGAGATGGAGGAGAACGGCCGGCTGGTGCGCTTCATCTTCCACAAGGGGGAGGCCGTGGCGGAGCAGGAGGAGAACAGCAACGTGATCCGCCTGATCCGCGGCTCGGAGCTGATCGCCCGCAGCGGCGACAGCGAGAGCGCCCGGACATACTACCATTATGCCAGCGACGAGATGGGGGCAACCACCCATATCGTCGATGAAAACGGCAACGTCAAAAACCGCTATGCCTACGACGCCTGGGGAAAAATTGAGGTCAAGGAGGAGGCCGTTCCCAACCGCTTCACCTACTACGGCCAGCAGATCGATCCCATCACCCAGCAGTATTACCTGCGGACCCGGTTCTACAACCCGGTTATTGGCCGCTTTACTCAGGAGGACACTTACCGGAGTGACGGGCTGAATCTATATACGTACTGTGCGAACAACCCTGTGTTTTATGTTGATCCATCTGGGTACGTTGCCCAAAATTTTGCCCCCAAGATTATGCTGAATTCTTTAGAATGGATTTTGGCGTAGCACTGACAGAAGATGATTATAAACATTTTTCAGTGTTGCGTAGCAACCCAAACGAAATTTCTGATGCATGTGATATTTGTGCAGTGTCTAGCACAAATAATCAAAAAATCGATGAAATTATATATGGGAAGCAACTAACAAATATTGAGCAGAAACGACAATATGTAAATCCGAAAGCGGGGTGTCCATAATGGATTGGATTCCGTTGGGTCAGGAGGAATACAACTCTATTTGCCAAAAAGTAAACTATTTGGAAATCAAAAATAGGCCAGGCAGACTATACCAAGAAGTCTCAAAACTTCCGTGTACGTTAGAAAGTAAAGTGAAATTTATTCTTCAGCACTGGGGATGGGATGGCCTCCCAAGAGATGAAGGGAAGTTGGTGATTTCTCAAATAAATAATTTTAGATTAACATTTACCTCGGAGGTAAAGGAATTTATTCATCAAATATATGGCTTATCTTTACCCATGAAAAAGACAAGGAGTTTGGGAACTGTTGAAGATATTTATGGCGGTGTTTTAAGGTTTAAGTATCCAGAGAGTGGATGGAAGGATTTGTTTATTACATCAAAATGCCTCGGCTTAAAATTCCACGATGATGTTACCCCGATTGGATATATGTTAAACTATAATGGTTTCTCTTTGTCAGGGCAACAGATAGATGGCTGGGAAAATCCCAACTATAAACCAGTTGGAGCTTGGACCTATGAATTATATCTTGGAAACAACGAAAAGATTTATTTTTGGGACAGTGAAAACTCTGATGGCATAGGCATTGAAGCCGACAGTTTAATTTCATTCTTTGCATGTGCGTTTGGATTGATTGTGGATACCGAGAAAGTTTATGGATATGCCACCGAAGAAGATTTTGAACTGATGGACGAGATTGAGAGATCATGGAATCAAGGTTAAAAATTGTGAGTAAAGTCTAAGTTGAAGTATATTAAGTATATACATTTACAATGGTATCGGCGACCGTATCTGCGAACAAGCCATTATGTAATGTGAAAACAATCAAAACTGAATCATGTACCGATGCGCTTTCCAGCGTAGACCAAGCCAAGGCCCGCCTATGCTGACAGCATGGGCGGGCCTTGAGTATTATTAAACGGAAGGATGGCGATTGAGATGTCCTATCTGGATGAAGATTTTTTGAAGCTAAAAAGGCGGGAAAAATACGCTAAATACAGCACATTGGAAACTGGTATTTATATCAAGGATGAATTGGTCGAATTTGAGCCGCGGGATATTCCAGAGTTGAATATCAACGCCTCCTTGCCGAAAACATTTGTGCGGATGCCGCTTTCCATTGCTAAAATAAAATATCCCTCCGAAACACGTCCGCAGATGATATTCACAAGTTTGGACACGACTGTGAATTTTACCTTCAGCGTGTATCCACAGGATGTTCCTTTGGATCAGGTGAAGCGTGTCGCGGAGCAGATGAAAGCCATGCTCAAAAAAGTTAATCCAGCCAATATTTTCTATGATCTCCAAGCGGAAGTTGCAGAAAACCGTGCTTTGTGCTGGTTTAACTATAAAAGCTATGCGATTGATGACCAGATTTATACGATTATGTATTTGCTGGCAGCAGAAAAAGGAAAAATTCTGCATGGAACATTCAGTTGTAGATTTGACTCGATGAACGAGTGGAACCGAGCGGCAATTCAAGTCATTCAATCCGTCAAAGTAATGGATACTTAGGAGGTGTTCGCTATGCGGGAAGTATTGATAAAGGCAATTCCTTTCGATGATCTCAAGATTACTGAGCTGGAAGGCGTACAACAGGTAAATGAACATGGAGAATTGGTTTTCTCAGGACTGATGCGCGGAGAAAAAGAGAGCGAGTATATCTCCTGGGCGTTAAAGAAGAATCCTCTGGTTTCAGTCAATGTTTGCAGCGATAGCGGTGAGGAAAAGATACTATTCCAAGGAGTGCTGGTTGACTTTGAGATTCAGGCTCAAAACGATGTTAGATATTTAACTGGGGTATTAAGGACGAATACCTACTTGCTGGATTTGATTCCGCATAAGCGTTCGTTCCAAGCAGACAGACTACAATATCAAAATCTATTGACGACTGTGAATAATGGCTATACCGATTCCATTTTCATCATGGCAAAGGGAGCGGGCTCAAATATTCCTGGGCTTGTTATGCAGTATGATGAAACCGACTGGGCATTTATAAAGAGAATGGCAAGCCGCTTTCATACTGTTGTGATACCTGATTCACAACGCGACCATATCGCATATACCTTTGGGCTTCCCGAAGATGGAGTTCATTATGCTGTTGAAACAAACATATTTTCGATTGCAAAAAACGCGGGCCAAATCATTGAGAGCGAAGATCAGCGGATGCCAAGAGCGGATACTTTCTTTTATGTGCTGAACTCAAGGGAAATCTACCGCCTTGGAGACTGCGTGACATTGAACGGGGTCCCGCTGCGTGTGTACTCCATTAAAACCAAAATGGAAGGCAGCGAGCTGTACCATACATACTATTTGACCAGCGAGAGCGGATTTGAAACTGAGGAAGTTTTCAATGAAAATCTCATTGGGCTCTCTCTTGATGCGCAGGTAACTTCCGTGGAGCGAGATACTGTCCAGGTTTTGATTGGATGTGATGAAAACCAAGCAGGCTGCGGCACCCGCGTCTTCCCGTACGCTACAGTGTACTCCACTCCGGATGGGACCGGCTGGTATTGTATGCCTGAAATTGGGGATGCTGTCAGGCTGTACTTTCCATGTGAAAAGGACGCGGATGCATATGTGGCAAGCTCCGTCCATCTCCAATCCTCCGCAGGCGACGAGCGCATAAACCCTGACTTCAAATCCATCATGAACAAGCAGAAGAAGGAAATCCTTTTCACCCCTGGGAGCTTGCTGCTTACCAATAATGCCGGGATGTCCATCGAACTGTCTGATGCAGAGGGAATTAAGATTATCAGCGACAAGGCAATCGTTGTGCAGTCGCAGGAAGCTGTTGACATTTCAAGCGCGACAAGTTCCCTCAGTATCAGTGCGCCACAGCGTATTATATTCCAACAGGGCAATACGCAGATGAGTCTTGAAGAAAAGCTACATTTTGGAGGTGCGCAAGTTCGGATAGACTGAAAGGGCGTGAGTACAAATGGGCCGAAAAGAAGAAATGTTCCAATATGCCAGGGAAAAGCTTACTCCATACATTTCCGAACGGGCAAATTTGCTCCGGAAAGACTGCGCCGCATATCTGGAAATGAAACGGGAATATCATAGAATTGTTTCTGATCTGCTCCAGACAGCACAAAAGAGGCAGGCTGCTGGGACGCTTGGACAGATTCACTACTTTTCTATATTCTATCTACAGAGCAGCGCCGTAACACAGAGCTATGATTTTGCGCTCTCTTTGACCAATGAGCGATATTGCCTGGATCAGAACGGGCTGTTGTGTTTTTGGTGCCCACAACGTCTATTTCAGGCAGTCGAGGAAGACTTGAGTTTCTTTGAAAAAGATGCCAGACAAATGTGGATACGAATTCGCCCATATGAGTTGGAAGAAATCCGCCGGGCCTATATCAATAACTTGTATCAGCTGGCCGGCTTCTTCTTTGGTGAGGAATCTTTGGATGCTGCTGTCTTAGGCGGAATCGCAAGGCTAGACTGCTGTGATGAAGTGAGATTTTCGTTCGGCGGTTACATGGATCAAACAATTCAGTTTGCGTTGTTCAGAAAGGGGGATGAACATGAGATACTTTCTCCTGAAAACCGACCCAAAGTATAACACGTCCCCCGTGATTGAAAATTGGTACCCGAAAATAGATGTGCGCTTAATCCGCAAGGAAACAGGACACAAATTGCCAAAGCGCGAGCTGCTGTTTATACAGTCAAACCCTGATACCATTTTTACGGACATTATTGATTTCCCCTTTTTCCTTGGAACGAAGATGGTCCGAGATGTCATTAAAATGTATGAGCCTACAACACAATTTAAGGAGATTATTTTACTGGATCGTAAAAATGCGACAAGCGAAATTTACTACATTCCCCTTTTAGAGCACTGCGATTGCCTGGCACCGGAAAGTGAACTCTCCCGCGGGCGGGATACCCTGATAACCGCTGTACTTGACCCTGAAAAAATTGAGGACCGGAGTATTTTCTATTTAGGCGGATTTTCTAAGCTCTATGCTGTGGCGCGGCTAGATTTAGTGGAGAGCCTATTGAGGCGTGGTGGCCGTGGTATTGGCTTGGAACGCTGTATAATTGCAAATCCATATCAGCATATATCGGTTTCATAGAGGAATGTGCTATGAATAAATTTCTGAAAATATCAGTAATCATGCTTTTTGTGATTGCTTTATTGATTACTGGAGGGATATTGATGAGTAAGGATAAAAAACCGCTACACGAACAAATTGCCGAATATATGTTTAATTCGCGTGCGTTACCTAAATTGGAGTACTGTGTTGAAAAATATGGAGAAGAGTTTGTATTAACAGATACTGGTGATGTAATTTCGACAAGATTTCCAAACTTTCAAGTATATTTAGAATGGTCAGAAGAAAATCAGACATATCAAGATAATTATATTGTCTATTTGCGCCAGCATGATTTAGAAGAAATTTTGACCCCGGTTGCCAATGACGTTTTTGGTGAATGTAAGCTCTTTGCTTATGGTTATTCTGTTTGCCCTCCAGATTTTGGGAAAGAAACAACAGCTATTGAACTATTAGGTGTTTCCGAAGAATATGCGCCAGTAGTTCAGGTTGATATTTTTACAGTCAAAGATCCCAAGCAAAAGAATAATGATATGCAAAAATTTATAATTGCTATTCAAAATAGTGGTTACTCAATTTGTGTAAATGTAGAATATCTATCAGAAGCTAATTATAACAATATAAATTCAGATAACCACCAAAATTTAGAAACATTAGATAGTGGATTTTATAAATATAGCTGTAGCGTAATCATTTTGCCTGACACCACTAAATGGCGTTTTGGTGGATGGGAGGAGGGTGAAGGATGAGCTTAATTTATGGTGTGCCTGAAATGGCAGAGGAAGAAGTTTTAGAGCAAATTGCATTTCAAGCGGTACAATATTTGCGGCTGGATGACCCAAAATATAAAAAAGCTGATACACTATCTAAAATATTGGTAGCAGCTAAGGACAAACCCAAAGAGGATGAAATCGTATATATTGAAGCACTCGAATCTATTATTGGAGAGAATGGTTCCTACAAAGATTTGGGAGATGCAAAAATTGTAGATAAGAGTTGGGATACTGAGGGAACACAATTTAATATTAAAGGTTTCCAAGCATGTGCTTTCGAGTTTAATGGAGAAATCAATGTGTGCTTTCGCGGTACTCCTGATGGTGCATGGATTGACAATGGTTATGGAATGGCCGGTGGAGACTATCTGATCCCCTATGAAAATGCAGAGCAGGGAGTTTCAAATCTTGGAGTCTCACCTATGCAGCATAATGCGTTGGAGTATATGCAGAGCATTGTTGATAAGAATGAGGGAAAGGTAATCAATATCAGCGGACATTCCAAGGGTGGAAATGAGACGCAGCTAGCAGCTTTAGTTTTTGCTGACAAGATCAATGCGGCATATAATTTTGACGGCCAAGGGTTTCCTCCAGACGTGGTAGAGCAGCTTAAGGATTTACCTGGCTGGGAAGAAGGGCTGAAAAAGCTATACTCTATCCATGCCGACAACGACTATGTGCATGGATTAGGCCAGACAATCACATTGCCTGAAAACACGGTCTATCTATATACTCCTGATATTGGGACGATTCCAACGGATGAGATGGAATCGCTGCTCGTGAATCATTATATAACTGCGTTATTAACGGATGATGGGCACTTACAGCGGCAGACAATTGAGGGGCCTTTAGCCAAAGCAGTAGGGGATCTATCCAATGCAATAATGTCGATTGATGACCCAGAAATGCGCGCAAACATATGTTTGGGCATCATGGCGCTTCTTCAGGAGTTTTACAGTGGCGATCCGCCTGTTGGTGGAACAGAAACGAGCATGGACATACTGATAGACAACACATTGTCTCTGTTGGGGAAAGTGACAACCAATCCGAAGACATACGCAGTCCTGGCATTGCTGTCCATTCCAGCAGCAAGGAGAAATATTGGGACTTCGTTATTGACGGCGATTGCAAACTCTGACCTTACTGAATACTTATTGACTGGACAATCAGATATAGACAAATTCCTTGCAGAACATGATTTCAAAACAGAAGAAGATATTGCTAATTTCTTGAAAGAACATACAGAGAGTGGAAAGCAGGAATATTTGGTCCGGGGTGCATTGCTTCGCTGCCGTTACGGTACCCATGCAAGACAACTCAACTTGAAAAAATGCCATGGTATATATGTGCACGGTCATCCATGCATTCATGCACGTAACTGCCTTGTGGGGGAAGAGGAAAATATCACTTGGTATGGAATATGTAAAGCTCCGTCTCCGCCTCCCACGGAAGTCGTGCATCTCACAAAAGATGTGCCTAGAAACCCTCAGACGGGAGACCGCACTGGGGATGCGCCAGGGGGACACGAAAGCGGGCACAAATGCCAGCCCGAAATCGTAGGCGCTGTCTGGATGGATGCCTATGAACAGACTCCTATTGTAGATAATGGGGACTTAGATCCCGCTGACCGTGCAAGAGTCAAACCTATGCCGGAGAATTTTTCAGAACCTACAGACGAAGAGCAGGCCGAGGCTTTAGCGTCTCCTCAAGGAATTCCGACTACAACTACGCTTTCTTTCCTAATTTGTAAGTATGGCGGCTTGATCGAGCCCTACAATTCTGGGCAGCAGTATGACCCAGACGAGCCGTTGGATTGAATCTATGACTGATGCTATGAGAGAAAGGCCCGCTCCCTATATACAAAACCATGTGAGCTGGTGTTGGGCTACCGCAGCCAAAATTGTAGGCTTCCATTTTCTTATGTCTACGGGAAAAAGTATCCCTATTAAACCGGAGCAGGGCATTATTGTAGAGAGCATGGTCGGTTTTCGTTGGGATTACGTTAGGAAGTCTTGCGAACATATTTTTGCAGATGCTTGGCAATATGACATTGTAAAAGCAGCAAGGAGTCCAATTTTTAATCCATCTGGTGACAAACCAGAGGGAGACGTTGGCAAGGAGCGAGCACTTAAATATGTAATCGCCGGTGATCCAGACAGTGAAACACCTGTGATAAGGACGCTCGGAAAATATGATGATAAACATTCCCTTTATCAGATTTATGGACAATCTCTTTTTGATCTCTTGGATTGCTCCGGTTGTGTCATTGGGAACTATCAGAAATTAAATGGGTCTTATCATTCAGTGGTACTGAGCAGAACAGAAAAAGGACTTAAACTCTTTGATCCATGGGATGGCTTTGCTGATGAGTTTACAGTTGAGCAGATTTTTCAAAGTGGTTTTTTATCAAACAGTGGCCCGGGCATCGTAAAATGGATTCAGTATGTTGCAGAATAATAGTGGAGGTGGAATTGTGGGTACCATATGTCTGGACAGCCTTCTTCTCCAAGGGCCAATTCAATTCAAATCTGTATCCAAGCTCTCGTTCTCAATCAAAGGCAATGAACATGGTCACCTCGTTGTTACTGGTTTTTTAGATGAGGATAGTGGCAGTTCAGCGGTCTACAAAGACCTTGAAGGCCAGCCATTTGGGATTTATTCAACGATGGTTGGCGTGATCCCTATTTTTATCGGGGTTATTAAGCGGTTATTTGTGCATCAAATAAACCGCCAGTATCTGGCAGAGGCACATGTTGTGACGCTTTCCGCCAAACTTGACGAGAAGAAAAAAAGCCGTTCTTTCCAAAATCCTGATATGACCTATGCCGAGCTCATCCGCACCGTATTACAGGATACTCCTAACGCTGCGGCGATATGCTCGGCTGGTGAAGGCATCACGATTGGTCGCCCCATATTTCAATATAAGGAAACCGACTGGGAATTTATCAAGCGAATGGCCAGCGAGTTGAACATGAAGGTATTTCCAGCACGGGAAGCTCCTGTACCACAAATTACGGTTGGCCTTGAGGGCCGCACCACGGATCTTGATTTCACAAATTCAGAATATATTCAGAAAGTAGATCGGCAGTTTTACAGATTGGGCGGAGAACAGGCCGGATTGTATAAGCCTGATTTTCTATGCTATCAAGTGAAAGAGACTAAAAACCTCAGCATAGGGAGTTCTGTGTTATGGGAAGGGGCGCCCATCTATATTTGCGAAGTATCTGGAGAATTCGTTGATGGCGAGCTCATTTTCACATATATACTCGGCCGGAAAGGACTAGTCGCTGAAAAAACATATCAAAACCGAAAAATGGTAGGGCTTTCTCTTGTTGGAACAGTGAAAAGTACCTCACAGGAAAGGGTTGTACTGGCACTGGATATTGATAATGGGAAGGATACCGGAGGATACCCCTTCCCTTGGCGTCCTGAGAGTGGTAATATAATGTATTGTATGCCAAAGGTTGGTACTCGCGCATCTCTATTCCTTCAGGACGGAGATGGCGGCCATGCAGTTGTTCTGAACAGCCCGCGAGAAAACGGTGATAGCTGTGCGGCAATGGGTGATCCAAGTATGCGCTGTTTCACAACAGAGCATGGCAAGCAGCTTTTTCTTTACCCAGAAAGCATGGGGATCGTAGCCGGGGCTCCAGATGCTCCTAATCAGGTTAATCTAGATCAACTCCACCAACTCCTGTTTGAAAGCGCAAAGGCACTCCAAATGACTTCCAGAGGGCGCATACGAATTGTAGCGCCAACAGTTAAACTCCAGACACCACAAACGGTCAGTATTATTCGTTCTACCGATGCAGTAGCTAAATTGGCGTTAATTGTATCTAAAGGAACAGCAAGTGGGAATCCGCCTACGGGTGGCGATTCATCCATCGTGAACATTGAAAATCAGTTTAATCTGAAAGGATCATCCGAGGTTTTGTGGGGTACAGAATTTCACACCTATCCCCCCTTTAACGATGAGCCGAATGAGTTCGATATGGGTGGCTGGATCGGCAATATGCTTTTTGGGGCGCTTGTTGTCGTTGCTTGTGTAGCTACAGCGATTGCTTTCCCGGCTGTTGCACCGATTTTTATTGGCGCAGCAATTGGTGCTGCTGTTGCAACGGTGGCCATTTCTGTGGCCGACAATAATTCCGGGAATGTTAGAGATGGATTTGAGGCGGCAAAAACAATTCTAACTGGTGCAGTAGTTGGTGCTGCCGTGGCGACGATACCATATATACCTGCTGGCCTTCAAACTATTGGTGGCGCCATTGCAGATTTTGCTGCTAGCACTTTCATGGTCCCCCCCTTGCTGCCCGGGCTGGCAGGAGCATCTGGAGGGCTCGGGGTACTGGGCGGTGCAGCAATATCCGGGCAAACAATTCTTGAAGGTGGCGGGATTTTAATTACCGGTGTCGCAGCCAACGAGATTTTGAAGGGAATAATCCAAGCAGCATCGGGGAACTCGAACCCAGGGTCAGGACATTTCGCAGATGAAGGAGAGAAGGAGAATTACTATAAAGAGGGATTACAGGAAGTCCCTGATGACTGGATTGAAGTTGAGGCGCCTGAAGAGTTACCAGTTAAAAGCAAATCCTTCATTGAATTTTTGCGTGAGAATGGATTTAACCCCAAAAAGTGGGTAAAAGTTGTGGAAAAATGGGCTTCGCCTGATGGAACAATTTATCAAAGAAATTACTGGACAGACGGAACAAACTATTTTTATCATGGTGAAGGTATTGAAGTATTTTATCCCCATTGATCTTATGGTGAAACAATGATTATCATATTTGGGATTTGGATAAGGAGAATCACAAAAATGGAATTTGGTTTATTTGAATTTTCAGACCAGCTAAATAAGTATTTTCGTGGTGAACTGACTAAAAACGAACTAGGGATGTGGGGTGAAAAAGCTTTTTATGATCTACTGAAAGGCGGATATATAGAGAATAAAAAAATTGTTTTATATCCGTTTTTGAAAACAGTGTCAAAGTTCCACATAGAGGAAAATGATGCAGAAGATATATATCCTAGCACCGAAGATGACTTGAAATATATTCAAGCCATTTTGATGGGGGAAGTCACATTTTCTTTTCAGGTTACCATTTCAATTCCATCCAATATTTTTGTGAATGCACATTGCGGTTTTTGGGATGCTGAAAAAGTGAGGACTTTTTCAGAAGTAAAGTGTGAATTAGATAAATTGATCTGTGAAGGCAAAATCAAACATTCAATTTCAAAACTAGCAGAAATTATAAGAATGCCATTGTCAGAAAATACTGTTTTAGATACTCTGCAAGGTTATATTGTACAATTTTCCCGCGAACTCTTTAATGACGGTGACTTTATCACAAAACCTCCTTTAAGATTATATGCACGAAAAGAGTCTGCTGAATTGGGATTAGTAAAGCTAAAAGACATGATAGAATGTTATATAGGGGATAAAAATTTCATAGTCACAGTAATATATAAAAAAGGCACCCCTAAACTGTCGGTTTTTTGTTAAAGAATCGTTTTAGCACGGTTAAGATAATTCCGTATAGGGTCAATCCTGTTAAGTATCTGTTTTCCACAGGATCGATATGAATTGAGATACTGTCGGCCGCTTTTTCACCGGAAGTGGAGAAAGCTTCTGCAAGAAATCCCGATTAGTACCCCAAGCAGTTCTAACAGCTATTCTTAAATTTCGTTCTACTTGTTTCCAATTTGTCTGGTGCCGTTTCGCTACGGCCGGGTAGAGCCACTTAGTCACCATCGTCAGCGCCTCCGGGTTGGCCTCGACGATCTCAAGGGCGGTGAGCATCTGGTGGTAGCCCTTATAATTTGGTGTAATCCCAAGCTGGAGCAAAATGGCGTGGTAGTCCATAACGATCATTCCTTCCGTTCCTTATTTTGTCCAATGAGACGTTCAAACAGGTCGGCGGTATGCCGGAGCCACTGTATGTATGCCTGTTGGTCCTCCGGAGAGAGCTTCAAATACCACTCGGTCCGCCCGAGCAGGTACTCCAGCATACCGCTCTCCATGCAATCCATCTCATCGGACAGGAGGATCTGCGGGGGAATGCCGAGATGGATGCAGATAACTTCCAACGTATCGAGGCGTATGGAGGCGCGCTGAGTTTCGATGGAATTGACGGTCGCCTTTGCGATGCCGATCTCTTTGGAAAACGCGGCTTGTGATTTACTCCCACGGAGCGTTTTCATGTTCTTCGACAGCTTTTTCGACAGTTCCACAAAAATCACCTCCGATTGATAAGAATAGCGGAACTCGGCAGGAATTGGTAGGTCAATATCCCGGCCACCCCGGTCAATATGGCGGCCGCTCCACGCCCGGCGGCTTACACACTCTGTAGCTACACAACTGCGGCAGATCTCATCAGGGGATTGGCTCAGCCAGGCACAGCGCCCGGTATGCGTCGTCTCCCTGCATCTGAATGGGGGAACAATGAATCAGTATCAACGGTTAAAGTTTTATATTGCCTGCTTTTTCAAAGACCTGAAATGGAAGTTCTGCGCGGACAAGCAGATAGAGGAATTTGAGCAGTCACTCGTACCGGAGGAATCCGTGGGTGATGCTGAAGTCAAACTGATTGAGGACATCATTTCCATGGATGAAGAGGAGCAGAAAGAACAGAAGCCAGCTCTGGAGCCCAGGAGGACCATGCTGTTTATTTCAGGGCGCAGGAGACGCTGCAATTTTCTGAACGCCTGGTGGTACCGGAGAGCGATCCTGCGGAACTACCACTGGGGGAAACAGCGCGGTTTTACGGAGTATGTGGCAGACCCATATAGTCCCTTTGGCCTGCTGGCAATGGAGACGCTGGGGCGGCTCAAACGCTCTGGAGAAAAACTGCTTCTTTACAGCGTACACAGTTGCCATGTGGGACAGCGGCGCAGCTACCGCCTGATCCCGGAGACTGGGCTTGAGGTGCTCTTCCTTGAGAACGCTGTGTGCGATTACATCTACCGCCAGCTCATTCCTGAGGAGGTGCCGGAAGCAGTATTCACCAATGTTGGCGCTTTCTGTACCGAAGGCGGAATCCTGATTTCCAAGCGGTGGATACCAGCCTGGCTTTTGGCTGCATGGGAAAAGCCATGACCGCGCAAGACATGGTACTTTGGGCAGAGAGTCCGCAGGCTCCGGGGCCGTTATCTGGTATCTTACTTATTTTAGATGATAGGCATAAAAGCAGACAAAGCAAAAGATGTAGACCCGCAAAACGGGCCCACATCTTTTCATAGATTGAGCATATAAAACTGGGGAACTTTTTATAGAGCCATAGGCCGGCCATACGCATGGACGCCCTGGACCGACAACGGATGAAGCAGTCCCCGGCGCTTCGGGCGCAGGCATACCATGGCTCCCTGCCGACCTTCACATTTCGCTGCTCTGCAGCGCTTTGGCCGACGCCTGAGCTGTATTCCCGTACTCCATTGTCTGGCGAAAGAGGCGATGCCGCCAGAGAGGCGGAACTTCTTCCATGCTTGACCGTTACGATAGTCCACGGTCCCGGCCGCTCCTGCGCCGTCTGCGCTGCTGCCCCCGGACAGCACAGAGATGTGCCCGGCTTTTCTTTCAGGAAGTGGACGATGTGTGCCCGCACCGTCGAAAAACAATTTGCTTGAAAGCATCGCCGCCGCAACGCTGGTATCTGAGCCCTGCGCTGGATCGGAGCCAGTTGCCGCAACGCACAGGATAGCGGGCACCGTATCCGTAGCCGATACCGCCAACAGCTTTGGTTTCATAATCCGTCACTCCTTTCGCACCACATGCCCTATTTTCTTGATTTTATTATACCATCGGCGTCTGTCCCTCACAAGCGCCGGGACAAAATTTCGCGGCATCCGATGCCGTGCTGCTGGTTTTTCACGGTTTTTGTCCCTCTTTCCCATAGCACAGGAAAAGCGGGATAATATTGACGCCCACAAACTATTATGGTATCTTATAAAAGAGCTGGTAAAGCTCACCCGGGCGATGGAGTCCGGGGGACGTACTTCCCTCCGTATGAGGGACGTGATCTGTCTTTTAAGGAGCCGTTCAGGATTGATACACCTGTGTGGTACCTGGCTCGCCGAAGTAACCTTTGTGAACGGAATGGCGCCATGAGCCTCCGCGTGAGTAATCCTTGTGAAAGTGCGGGGGAACGTATCTCTCTTCTAAGGGCGGCGTAGCGCCCCCAGTCCCCCCTCTGAACTGGGAATAGTCCCTGCGCCGCAGGCAGCAAAAAAGGATGTGAGAGCAGTCACTCTCACATCCTTTTTTGTTTATGATGGAATAACCGGCTCTGCGGCGCATTAACACTCACCGCAGATTTTGACCGGCGAAGGAAACGGGCTGCCTATCTCTCCCCTCCCCTCAAGAGTCGGTTGGAACATATGCGGCCCAGCTTCAGATAGTCCAATACTGGCGTACCGCCGTCTCCGCATCGTTCTGGAGAAGGTCATACCGCTTCGCGAGCTGGCGCACGGCTTCCTCTCTGGCCACGCCAAGATCCCGCATGAGCAGTACAGTCTGCTTCAGAGCGGTTTCCTGCGCCTGTTTGGCAACATTGTAGTCGTGGATGGCTTGAATTTCTTCCTGGTTAAAGAGCGAGATCATAATGTCAGAAACCTCCTTTTCCCGCGTCAGCAGAAATGGCGCCAGTATGTTTTGGCGGACACACTCACGCAGGGTTTCCTGAACAGCCTTCAGCGTCGCACCATGCCTTCCACGCATCTCGTCGGAAATCTGGCAGAAACGAACGTATTGATCGATGCCGCCGCCGCTTCCATCGTCCCGCAGGATCTGGACGGCCAGCTCCATGTGCTGCACCCTGCCATCCTCTGGAGCACTTTCAAAGAGCCCGGACAGCGGTAGTGTATCAGGCGTTTCCCGCCGATTGGTATAGACCACATACAGCTCCGGCCTCGGGACCAAAACCGCTTTCCCGGCGCACAGGTCCAGTTTCCGTTCTTTCACTATAGTCAGTGTACCGGATTTTCAGGGATTTAGCAAGCGGCCGCATACCCTTTCCAGGATATTCCCTGGCCTTCCGGCTTCAGCGGAGTGACCGGTCGGAACCATTGCTATGCCTTTGTCTGTCAGGCTGAGCGGCGCTCTTCAAAGAAAATGCGCCCACGGTTATCATACCGCATGGGAAGCCCCTGGACATCTGAGAGCAGCCGGTACGCCTGACGCAGCTGCTGAAGGTCAAAGTACCCAAAATGGCAGTCCGCAAGGGGGAGCCCCATCTGTCCGGCCAGCCATTCATAGAGGGCGTCCCGCTTCCGGCGCGCCTTCGGCTTGCCCCTCCACAGCGCGTCAAACAGAGCGTGGCACATGATTTTTCCCTTGCGCATACGGCTGTCGGCCAGAAGGCCCAGGCGGGTCTCCGCCGCCCGCGCCGCCGTCCCGCTTCCCG
>ENA-ORUW01000135-ORUW01000135.1-human-gut-metagenome-genome-assembly--contig:-NODE-135-length-87516-cov-86.935766_pt1 | contig 87516 bp, 71 predicted proteins | sample MGYA00242088_ERZ509227 | MGnify/ENA primary metagenome ERZ509227 (study PRJEB26280, sample SAMEA2338816) | human gut metagenome | biome: human gut; feature: human-associated habitat; material: faeces... | reverse complement strand
TCTAAAAAGAGGGTCCCCCACTTTCCAAAGTGTCCACACTTATGGGTACATTATAATATACTGCCCTTTTTTCCCAGCAGTGGGGACCGGGGGTTTGCCCCTCTTACTTATCAGGAGGTGGAGCCGGCGTTCGGTTCCTGGGAGGATGTGGACAGACTGGCAGAGAACTATGAGCTGATGTTTGATTTTATGATCAACCATTTATCAAGGCAGTCTGTTTTCTTCCGGGACTTTGTGAAAAAACACCAGAAGTCTTTGTATAAAGATATGTTTATCCGGTTCCGGGATTTCTGGCCCGGCGGGTTTCCCAGTGAAGAGGAGACCGCCATGTTAAATAAGCGCAAGAACCATGCACCCTGTGAACGGATTTTGTTTGATGACGGGGAGGAGGAGGATATCTGGTGTACCTTTTCGGAGGAGCAGATGGACCTGAATATGGAATCCGCAGTTACCTGGGATTTTATAAAGGATTCTCTCCGGTTTCTCATGGCGCATAAGGCTTCCATGATCCGTCTGGACGCGTTTGCATTTGCCACGAAAAAGTACGGCACTTCCTGCTTTTTTGTGGAGCCGGAGATGTGGGAACTGATGGAGCGCGTACAAAAGATCCTGGATGAAGGCCAGGTTCCCATGCTGCCCGAAATCCATGATCATTACAAGGTGCAGATGAAAATAGCAGAGAAAGGGTATGCAGTCTATGACTTTGCTCTGCCGGTGTTGGTGCTGCATACCCTGTACACGGGAAACTGCAGACGTCTGAAGCATTGGTTTGAGATATGTCCAAAGAATCAGTATACTACGCTGGATACCCATGACGGGATCGGGACCGTGGATGTGGAGGGCCTGCTGACGGATGAGGAGCTTGAGCAGGTGATCAAAAAGACAGGTGAGTACGGCGCCAATTTTAAAATGGATTTCTCGGAGAAAGCAAAGGATAAACCAGTGGTGTACCAGATCAACTGTACCTATTATTCCGGATTGGGGGAGGATGACAGTGCTTATCTTCTGGCCCGGGCGATCCAGTTTTTTGCGCCGGGGGTTCCCCAGGTATATTATATGGGACTTTTGGCAGGAGAGAATGACTATGAGCTGATGAAGAGGACGGATTTCCCCAGAAATATCAGCCGTCACAATTACACGGTGGAAGAGATCAAAGAAGCTGTAAAAAAACCTGTGGTGCAGGAGCTGTGTAAGCTTATGCGTCTTCGGAATGAATACGCGGCTTTTGACGGGACCATCCAGGTGGGGGATCTGCCGGATGATATGCTGGAGATCACAAGGGAGAGCAACGGCTGTAAAGCGGTTCTGCTGGCAGATTTAAAATCCAGGGAATTTCATATAACCTGCGGTGATGAGTCTTTTTACTACAGGAGCAAATAAGGAGAGGCATGACAAAGAGATGGAAAAAAGAAGGATTCATATGATAGGAAATACACACATTGACCCGGTGTGGCTGTGGGACCGGGCGGAGGGAATGCAGGAAGTGAAGGCATCTTTTATGTCTGCGCTGGACAGGATGGAGGAATTCCCGGAATTTAGGTTTACACAATCCAGTATCTCATATCTGGAGTGGATGAAGGAGAACTGTCCTGAGATTTTTTCACAGATACAAAAGCGGGTGGAAGAGGGACGCTGGGAGATCGTGGGAGGAATGTGGGTGGAACCGGACTGTAATCTTCCCTCCGGGGAAGCGCTGGTGCGCCATTTCCTGTATGGGAAGAAATTTGTGAAGGAGAACTTTGGAAAGGATGTGCTCACAGGATATAATGTGGACAGTTTTGGGCATTCCTCCAATCTGCCGGCTATCTGCCGGGGGTGCGGGATTCGTTATTATCTTACCTCCAGGCCGGATAAAAAACATCTGGAGCTGCCCCCTGTATTTCTATGGAAATCAGCGGACGGAAGCGGGGTGCTGACAGAGAGGACAGGGGGTGAATATATGGCGTGGACCAGGCCTGCGCTGGAGGAGAACCTGAGAGAAAGCCTGGAGGCCATGGAGAAATATGATTATGACAAAATGGCTGTGTTTTATGGCGTGGGCAACCACGGCGGCGGTCCTACGGTAGAAAATATCCGTACCATCTGTGAGATGCGGGATGAGTATGAGGATATCGAGATGGATTTTTCGGTCATGGACAAGTTTTTCGGTGAGGTCTCTGAGGCGGAGGTGCCGGTATTTTCCGGGGAACTGGGGCGCATTTTTTATGGGTGTTACAGTGCGGATAAGAAGCTGAAAGAGTGTAACCGAAAAGGGGAGTGGGGACTCTTAAAGGCAGAGGCGGCAGCGGCCATGGCGGCAAATATGGGAAGGGAATCATACCGGAATCCTGCGGGGGAGATAGAACTTGCGTGGAAAGAGGTTTTATTTAACCAATTCCATGACGTGCTGGCGGGAACCAGTGTACAGAATGCCAGGAAAGAGGCGGTCCAGGAACTTCAGGGGGCGGCAGCGGCAGGAAGGAAAATCGTGAGAGAGGCCCTGCAGGCCATTGCCAATGAAATGGATACCCGGGGAGAGGGGCTTCCCCTCATACTGTTTAATTTTACGGGAACGCCTTTTAAGGGGATTTATGAGGCTGACTTTTATCTTCCGAGAGCGCAGAAGAAGGCATTGCGTCTGAGGGATTTTAAGGGCAGAGAGATTCCCTATTGTGAGAGCACATACCGGAATCATTCCCCGGAGAGCAGAAAGGCAATCCTGTTCCAGGCAGATGTGCCTGCTTACGGATATGCTGCCTACCGGATTTTACAGGAAAGCCCGGATCTTGTGCCCAGGGAAGAGAGTATCTGTGCCAGGGAAGGCCTGCTGGACAACAATATTCTCTCGGTGCGGTTTGATGAGACCACCGGCTGTCCCTGCTCCATGGTACTTAAGGGGGAGGAAATGCTGGATGGGACTTCCCGGGTGGCGGTATATTATGATGACAGAGGGGCCTGGGGGGAAACGGTTTATGAGGAGGAAGAGCGCGGACAGTTTGAGGCTGTATCCTGCAGAGTCGTGGAAAGCAGCCCTATGCGTGCCGTCTTAAGATATCTGCTCAAATATGAAAATTCAGAGCTGATGGCGGATTACATCCTGGAAGCCGGCAGCGAGTGTCTGCGGGCAGATCTGAAATTGAGAAACGCGGAGAAGCACCGCCAGATCACCTTAAATATACCTGTAAAGGCACAGGACCCGGAAGTGGTTACAGAGACGGGATTCCTTGCGGAAAAGAAAGTGGACTGCCGGGGACAGAATCAGGAATACTGCCATCACCGTTTTGTGGATATAGCGGAGGAAAGCGGACGGGGGATTGCTGTGTTCAATGACAGCGTCTATGGCATGCGTCAGGCGGGCAGTGAGTACCGGGCGATCCTTCTGCGCAGTTATGTATATGCCAGGGGCAGCGGAGGCCCTCTTTTGGAAACTCTGGAGGAAGAATATACGGGCCAGGGGATGTATGAGTATTCATTTCTTCTGCGGCCTCATACAGAGGCAGTGAAGAAAAGCAGCCTGTTTGCGGAGGCGGATCTTCTCCATATGCCGTTGGAACATCTTGCAGATAACTGTCATAAAGGGAAAAATTATAAGAGAAGGGGTTCCCTGCTCCGACATCGGGAAGAGAATGTCCAATTTTCTGCGGTGAAATGTCCGTATGGGGAGAAGGATGGATTCCTTGTCAGGGCTTTTGAGACAGAGGGGGAGAACGGTTCTCTGTGGGTGGAGAAAGACGGGGTTTCTGCGGAGGCAGAATTTACCCCTCATCAGATCAAAACCATGTATTTTGACGGAAATGTATGGACGGAATGTAATATGCTGGAGGAACAGGAGACATAAGTATGGAGACGGAAAAGGAGCTGTTCACAAAGCGGCAGCTTGCAGCATTGCTGATCCCGCTGATTTTGGAGCAGATATTGGGAATCACTGTGGGGATGGCTGATTCTGTTATGGTTTCCGCTGCCGGGGAGGCGGCGGTGTCGGGGGTATCTCTGGTTGACTCCATCAATATTCTGTTGGTGAATACCTTCTGTTCTCTCTCCACCGGAGGGGCTGTTTTGGCAGCCCACCGGCTGGGGGAGAAGAAATTCAAGGAGGCAGCCAGGACCGCGGACCAGCTTTTGCTGTGTGTCACGGGGATCGCCCTGGTTATCATGATATTCTCCCTGCTGGCAAACAGGATGCTTCTACATGGAATATTCGGAGGGGTGGAGCAGGAGGTGATGGAGAATGCGGTGGTATATTTTTATATTACGGCCTTATCCTTTCCATTTCTGGGGATTTACAGTGCGGGTTCCGCCCTGGCCCGCTCTATGGGGAATTCTAAGGTGACCATGTATATTTCTGTCATGATGAATGTGGTGAATATTGCGGGGAACGCTGTGTTTTTATTTGTCTTCCACGCGGGCGTCTTTGGTGTGGCGGCTTCCACTCTGATCTCCAGGATACTGGGTGCTGTGGTCATGACAAAGATCATGCTCAACAAGAACCTGCCTCTTTCTTTTTCCGGGAGATTTTGTGTAAAGCCCTGTGGTCCGGTGATCCGTGGTATCCTGAAAGTGGGGCTTCCCACAGGGATGGATAACTGTATTTTTCAGATTGGCAAGATTCTGGTTCAAAGCCTGGTGGCCGGGTTTGGGACTTCTGCCATCACGGCCAATGCTATCACCGGTGTTGTGGCGGGAGCGGCCGTGATACCGGCCAGTGCCACCGGCGTTGCCATGATCACTATTGTGGGACAGGCCATAGGTGCGGGGGATTTGGAGGCTGCCAAGAGGTATGTGAAAAAACTGCTTTTGGCCGCATATGCAGGGATGATCCTGCTGAATGGGGTGATTATTATTCTGGCAGGGAATATTGCCGGATTGTACGATGTCTCGGAAGGGACGGCTTCTCTGGCAAAAGAAATCATTATTTTCCATTCAGTCTGTGCCGTCCTTTTCTGGCCTCTGGGCTTCACGCTGCCAAATGCACTGCGGGCTGCCTTTGATGCGGCTTATACCATGTTTGTTTCCATTGGCTCTATGTGGGTTTTCCGTATAGGATTCAGCTATCTGCTGGGAGTGTATTTTCATATGGGGCTTCTGGGTGTGTGGGCAGCTATGGGAATTGACTGGTTTTTCCGCTCGGCCTGTTTTTTGTGGAGAATGAGAAAGGACAGATGGCTGCGGCAGGTGAAGAAAGGATAAGTTTGGCAGGGGGATATGACATGGAGTCTTTATACGTTATGATAAAGCCGGTTTCGGGATTGTGTAATCTGAGATGTAAGTATTGTTTTTATATGGATGAAATGCAAAACAGGAAAATACCGGATTATGGCAGGATGTCGGAAGAAACCTTGGAGAATATCATAAGCAAAGCTATGGATGAGGCGGGCAGGGAGGTTACTTTTTCTTTCCAGGGCGGTGAGCCTACCCTGCGCGGACTGGCATTTTATGAGAAGGCCATGGAGCTGCAGAAACGGCATAATAGAAAAAAAGTAAAGATAAACAATTTACTTCAGACAAACGGATATGATATAGATGAGAAATGGTGCCGTTTCTTCAAGGTGAATCATTTTTTGATCGGATTGTCACTGGATGGAATTTGGAGGACCCATGACGCCAACAGGATTTCTCCGGATGGAGGCGGTACCTTTTCCCGGTGTCTGGATTCTGCCAAGAGACTGAAACGGTATGGAGTGGAATTTAATATCCTGACAGTGGTGAACAGACAGACAGCACCCAGGATACGGAAGATTTACCAGCAATATGAAAAATGGGGCTTTGCGTATCAGCAGTATATCGCCTGTCTGGACCCTTTGGGGGAAGAAAACAGAAGCCGGAGTTATTCTCTCTCTCCCCTGGACTATGGGAGGTTTTTATGTGAATTATTTGAACTTTGGTATGAGGACTGGAAGAGGGGAAAGCAGCCGTATATAAGGAATTTTGAGAATTATATGGCTGCTTTGCTGGGGTATCGGCCGGAATCCTGTGAACAGGGAAGAGGGTGTACGGTTCAATTTGTGATAGAGGCGGATGGGAGTGTGTTTCCCTGTGATTTTTATATGCTGGATGATTACTGTATGGGTAATATTAATGAAAACTCTTTTGAGGAGATTCAAAGAAAAGGCTGTGGATCAGATTTTGAATCAGATAAAAATTCATTTTCAGAAAAATGTAAAATTTGCCAATATGAATTTTTATGTCATGGGGGATGCAGACGACATTGGAATACAAATGAAAAAGAGAACACAAGGGAAAACTATTTTTGCGCGTCCTATAAACTGTTTTTTGATCAATATTTAGATATAATGAAGAGAATTGCTGAAAGGTTTTCAGAAATTATGTAAAACCCCAGCCTTCCTACATACAGTTCATGCTAAGTTAGGAAAAACAGGAGATACAATTTCCAAAATGATGGAATTGGTTGTTCAGAACTACCATCATCCATATGTTTTCTTCTGGGGCTTTCTAAGGAAATTACAATAACTGGAGGGGTAACAGAGGGGGTGATTGAAAATCATAAAAAGTTCAATGAATTCTGCCATCAGTTAGTTGACACCAACATGACGATAATGGCAAATGTATTCATGTTAGAAATGGAAAGTGAAGTGTTAAGTATTCCCGTTATTTCCTGATGTTTCCTGCTTGGCGGAGCCATATGAACACACCTTTTCATGAGATTTTGTTTTCACAATAATATCTTTGCAACTCACCATATCATAAAGTTTGCCATAGCTGTAAAGGGATGTAAAGGTTACAAAAAAATTGAATTTTCAGGAAAAAACAGAGTGAATAAAAAGGATATTACACTGATAAACAGTGTAATATCCTTTTTATGTGGCAGGAAAAGAAGATGGAGAAATGAAAAAATGTGGTCTCGTGTTTTCTGGATTCGTGTCCACGTTTTGTGTATATTGCCCAAAGAATGTCGAAAATCGTACAAAAGATTGGGGATATTCTATCGCTTTTTACAAAAAATGGGCATTATTTTATATGGTTCCGTGACCATGTTTTGAAGTATTGATACATAAGATGTAATAATTTAGTATTAGTGCATGACAGTTAGAAGTAATATATAAAAATCAAACAGAAATACAGAGCAGCAGAGTGATATTGACGGAAAGAGATGGAAAAATGTCTGAAGGAAGAAGTATTACAAGAAAAGATATTGCCAGAGAGGCCGGGGTGTCGATTTCTGTGGTCTCCCGTGCACTTAACAACAGCGGTTATGTGGAGAAAGAGAAGAAAAAGAGAATTATTGACATTGCCAACCAGTATGGATATATTCCCAATCCGATTGCCATGGCACTGCAGCAGAAAAAAACTCACCAACTGCTCTTTTTCTGCGGAGATTTGACTGGAACCTATTATAACCAGATGTATCACGGCATGGCCAGAGCAGCGGAAAAAAGAGGATATTACGTGCAGGCGATTGTGACGCGAAAGCATTTTGATATGGTGAAAACCATCCTGACAGATGGTATTTTGTTCCCTTCAGAGAGAACTGCCATAGAATACGCAAAAACTGTAGGCAAGAACTATCATCTGCCCACAGTCACAGCATCCTTTGATGCGTCCTATATTTTTGCAAAACCTATGCCCTGTGTCATCATTGATAATTATAAAGTGGTGAATCTGGCAATCGATTACCTGATGCACAATGGCCACACAAGGATAGGCATGGCCCTGCCTTTTAACAGCGGGCATGCCAATCAGAGGTTTAAACACTGGAGAGAAAGAATGACTCTGGAAATTGGTGAAGAATGCCTGCGCTATCTATTGGATGTAAAAGGGGAATTAAAAATGCCGAGAGAATCCGAGCATGATGATTTAGATGATTTTTACTGTGAGGATGAAGGATTTAGCTATTATAGTTTGTTTTTCGCAGGGAAAATGGCCGCACGCCTATATGCCGAGGCCAGATATAAGCCGTCTGCAGTTATCTGTTTTAATGATGACATGGCTCTTGGAATGGTAGGAGAGCTGCTTCGTCTGGGCATTCGGGTGCCCCAGGACGTGTCTGTCATGGGGATTGACGGAATATTTACGCGGAATTATTATGCGCCTAAGCTGACTACTGTGGGGACTTATCCTGAGAGACAGGGGGCAAAGTGTGCAGAGATTCTTATAGACATGTTGGAGGGCAGGAAGTACAAATATATGAATTATTCTCCTTATAAAATATTGGAGGGAGAGACAGTTCTAAAAATAAGATATTAAAGCAGTGCGCACAGCTTTGATGTAAATACATGAAGAATAAAATGGAGGAAGGAAAGGATGACATTCAAGAAAGTAATCGCTTTAGGTTTGGCAGGTGTTATGGCAGTAAGTCTTGCTGCCTGTGGAGGAGATTCAGGAAAATCAGGAGAGAAGACAGCAGATGGGAAAGAAAAACAGAAGCTGGTTGTCTGGTCCTGGGGCGCAGATGAGGAGAAGAAGTCAAGGGAAGCTGCTATGGAGGCTTTTGAAAAAGCCCATCCTGAAATCGAGGTGGAACACTCAGTAATCCCCACAGCGGACCATGTGTGGGATCAGAAGATGACAGCAGCTTTGTCTGCGGGAACAGGGCCGGATGTAATCCAGATGTCTCCCGATTATTATGGACTATACACAGAATATTATGAGGATTTGAACTCTTATGTGGAGAAAGACGGATTAGATTTGGACTCTCTGATTACAGAAGGCATGATGGCTCCTTATTACAGACCGGACGGCAAACTGGAGGGAATGCCTCTTCTGCAGAATGTATTTGTTATGGCGTATAACAAAGATATGTTTGATGAGGCGGGAGTGGATTATCCTACAGCGGACTGGACCTGGGATGATGTGGCAGAGGCAGCTAAGAAATTCGCAAAAGGTGAGGGGGCTGACGCTGTCTTTGGCATTGTTAATCATTGGATTGACCCGTCAATGGCCATCATTTGTAAGGGAGGAAGCGCCTATTCTGATGATTTGAAAACTTGTGAGATCAATTCCCAGGAAGTAAAAGACGGCCTTACTTTATTCGGGGATTTGGTACAGAGCAAGGCTATGCCAGATGACACCGCGGCAAAGAGCCTTCCAAAAGAACAGTTGTTTGTATCCGGTCATGCGGCTATGTACACATTGGGCGGATTTGAGACAAAGCTGATTGCAGAAGAGATAGGCGACAACTTTAGCTGGGATGTAGTTTCCATGCCAAAAGTTCCCAATGGAGGCAAAAACAATCTTATGTATGCCACAGGATATGCCATGCTCAACACTTCCAAGAACAAAGATGCAGCCTGGACTTTTATGAAAGAAGCGGCTTTTGCCAATGAAGATATGGCTAAGGAAACCTGCCGTGCGGGCCTTACTTCCTGCAAGACCATAGCAGAGAGCTATTATAAAGATTTGAAGTACGGACCCATTGACAATAGTGCATACCTGGAAGGCCTTGCAGATGCGAAACTGAATATCTGGGGCGGCGCATTTGCAGCGCCTGGTGATGTCTGGAAACAGATATGGCAGGAAGTGACCATAGACGGAAAGACTGCCAACGAGGCTATGGATGAATACTATCCGGCTCTGGAAAAGGCATTCAATGAAGCAAACGGAAATTAAGGCTTAGAATAAGCAGGAGCCGGGCGTTCACTGCCCGGCTTTTTCCATAAGTGTCGGAAAAGAAAGGGAGGCAAAAGAGATATGGAGAAACCAAAAAAGAAGAAAAAATATTCTGCCATGCAGAAAAGAGAGGCTAGAAACTTTTACCTGTATACAGCACCGTGGCTGTTGGGGTTTCTGGTACTCACCTTGTATCCTATCATCTATTCTTTTTATCTGATGTTCACAGATATGAATCTGACAGGTGTCGGTGAATTTATAGGGCTTGAGAACTGGAAATATGCATTTACAGATGACACATTGTTTCTCAAAGCATTTCTTAATACACTGAAATATGTTTTTATGTTTGTTCCCAGCAGTATTATCCTGGCATTTTTTATTGCCCTTCTTTTGAGTAAGAAAGTAAAGGGGCTGGGATTTTTTCGGACAGCTTTTTATATTCCATACATCACATCCGGTGTGGCGGTGACAATTCTGTGGGGATGGATTTTCCAGAAAGATTACGGGATTATCAATTATGTGCTTTCGCTGGTGGGAATCAAAGGCCCAAACTGGCTGGGAGACAAGAATATCGCTATGATTTCTATTGTCATTCTGTCCCTGTGGACAGTTGGAAATAATATTATTATCATGCTGGCCGGTATCCAGGATATTCCCCAGTCTTATTATGAAAGTGCCCAGATTGACGGGGCAGGTTCAGTCAGGCAGACACTGAATATCACACTGCCTTTATGTACGCCTACCATATATTTCAACCTGATTGTGACAGTGATTGCTGCATTCCAGGTATTCCAGCAGCCTCTGATTCTCACAAACGGCGGGCCGCTGAACAGCACTTATACGGCAGCCATGCATCTGTATAATAACGGATTTCTCTACGGCAAAATGGGGTATTCCTCTATGATGGCATGGAGTATGTTTGCGGTAATTATGCTGATAACGGTTATAGTGGTGTCTACATCCAAATACTGGGTATTCTATGATGACTAAGGGAGGAAACAATATGCATACACGGTCACAGAAAAAAGTAAAGCAGGTGTCAAAAATCATCACTTATATCATACTGGGAATTGCTGTAATTATCTGTCTGTTTCCTTTTATATGGATGATTTCCACATCGTTTAAACCAATGTCTGATATTTACAAGATGCCGCCGTCACTGTTCCCGGAACACGCCACAGTGGAAAATTTTGTGGAGGGATGGAAAGGCGCTGATTTTAATCTCTATTTTAAAAACACAGCGGTAATCACATTTTTGGCAACAGTGGGGACAGTATTGTCATCTTCTGTGGTAGCCTATGGTTTTGCCAGATTTAAGTCAAGGCTGTCACCGGTACTTTTTATGGTGCTTCTGGGAACCATGATGCTTCCCACACAGGTAACCTTGATTCCCCAGTACCTGCTTTATTACAAAATGGGAATGGTGGACACTATCTGGCCCCTGATTATTCCAAGCTGGCTGGGAGGAGGAGCATTTAACATTTTCTTGTTTATCCAGTTTTTCAGAACCCTTCCCAAGGAACTGGACGAGGCGGCTAAGATTGACGGGGCCAATTCTTTTCAGGTTTTCACCAGAATATTACTTCCGGCGGTAAAACCTGTTATGCTGGCGGTACTGGTTATGGCGTTGGTATATAACTGGAATGATTTCTTCAATCCGTTGATTTACCTGAATTCCAATGAGAAGTTTACTATTGCAATTGGACTTCAGTTCTTCAAGGGATCCCAGGGAAATGTGCAGATTGGGCAGATGATGTCTATGGCTTTGGTGTCTTTGCTTCCGGTGCTGGTAATCTTTGCAACTTGCCAGAAATATTTTATTCAGGGAATTAAGATGTCAGGACTTAAGGGGTAGGGTGATGTTCAGCAACTGGCTGGGATGCAGGGTGTTGGAAAAAACATTTAAAAGAATAAAAAACAAAAAAATAAAAGACAAAAAATATAAGATATAAGATTGTGGAATAGGATGGGAGAATAGGGATGATATTTGTGGATGGGAAGCTGTTTTTGATTCGGGGCGGAGAGGTGCATAACTCTAGCTCCTGCAGGCTGGATTACATGGAGAGAGAGGTCTGGCCTTTTGTGCGGGATTTGCATTTGAATACGCTGTTGGTTCCTGTGGCCTGGGAGACTGTGGAGGCCAAAGAAGGGGTGTATGATTTTTCGGTGCCGGAGGGACTTTTGGGGCAGGCCAGGCGGGAGGGGATGAAGCTTGTATTCCTTTGGTTTGGCTTGTGGAAGAATGGGGAGAGTACCTATGTACCTTCCTGGGTGAAGCGGGATTCCGAGAAATATTTTAGAGCCAGGTATAGAGGGGGACTTGCCTCTCAGACAATCTCTCCTCTTTGTGAGGAGGCGGTACAGGCGGATGCCAGGGCATTTTCCGCTTTTATGAGGTTTCTTCACCAGGCGGATGGAGAAGAGCATACTGTACTTTTGGTGCAGGTGGAGAATGAAATTGGTTTTTTGGGATCAGACCGGGATTATTCAGCAGAGGCGGAAGAATGGTTTGCCCAGAGGGTACCGCAGGCCGTGGCTGAGCAGTTTGGAGGAGAAGGGACCTGGAAGGATGTTTTTGGACGGGAAGCCGGGGAAATGTTTATGGCTTACTATTATGCAGCAGCGGTGGAGCAGATTGCGGCTGCAGGAAAGAGGGTGTATGATTTGCCTATGTATGTGAATGCATGGCTGAATCAGTTCCCGGATGTGCCCGGAAATTACCCTTCAGGAGGACCCATTGCCAGAAATGTGCCTGTTTGGAAGACCGTGGTGCAAAGTATTGACATATTTGCCCCGGATATTTATCTATCAGATTTTGATGGCGTGTGCAGAGAGTATACTTTTACGGGGAATCCGCTCTTTATTCCGGAGGCCAGGCGTGACCCGGTGACAGCTTCTAATGCCTTTTATGCTTTTGGAAAATATAATGCCCTTGGATTTTCTCCTTTTGGAATTGAAGATTTTATAAGAAATACCGGGAATCCGGACGCTGCACTGCTGGAGAGACTGCAGATTGATGTTTCTGCATTTACCTGCATAGATACCGGAAAATATCTGAGGAAGACTTATGAGATTTTGGAGCAGACAGAGGAATTGTATCTGGAGTGCCGGGATAGAGGCAGGATTCATGCATTTATCAGACGAAATGAACATGAAAGAGGCTGCATTCTTCCTCTGGAGGGCTGTGATTTGGAACTTATCTATCGCCCAAAAGGCTGGGAGAAGCCGGGGTGTGCCGGTATGGTATTGGAGAGTGGAGAAGGGGAGTTCTATATCGCAGGCTGCAATGTGGAGATTCGTCTGCTTCCGGCAACAGGAAGCAATGACCTGATAACCCTCATCTCTATGGAAGAGGGGAGATTCCAGAATGGAAAATGGGAGACCGCGCGTGTTCTGAACGGCGATGAGAGAGGCTTTTCTAAGCTTGGAGAATATGCGGAGGTGAAACACTATACTTACTGCAGGACTGGCTGTTAAGGCAGAGATTAAAACAGATTTATCTTATTAAACGGAGGAATGATTATGAAGTATAAGAATCCTATAAAATAAGTTTCAGTCTGCCTGATAAAAGGAAAGGACAGCAGAAGGAGGATTTGTAGATGAGAAAAGAACAGAATTTCAAATGGGAAGGCCTGTCACTGGGAACTTGTTATTATCCGGAGCATTGGGACAGCAAATTGTGGAAAAATGATCTGCAGAGGATGAAGGAGAATGGTATCTTCACTATCCGTATCGCAGAGTTTGCATGGAGCAAAGTAGAGCCAAAGGAAGGGGAATTTACTTATGGATTTTTTGATTCCTTCCTGGATGTGGCAGAGGAAGAGGGGATGAAGGTTATCTTTGGAACGCCTACAGCGACTCCTCCGGTGTGGCTTACAGAGAAGTACCCGGAAGTGTTGAACTGCCGCCTGGACGGAACACCCTTCCACCATGGCATGAGGCGTCATTATAATTACAATTCTTTGGTGTACCGGGAATTATGCGCACGTATTGTGCAAAAATTTGCGGAACATTATGCGAAGCGTTCCTGCGTCGTAGGGTGGCAGATTGACAATGAAATCAACTGTGAAGTAAATGTATTTTACTCAGAAAGTGATACCCTTGCATTCCGAAAATTTCTGAAGGAAAAATATGAAACTCTGGACGCCCTAAACCAGGCCTGGGGAACGGTGGTTTGGAACCAGATATATACAAAGTGGGAAGAGATCTATGTGCCCAGAACCACCATACATGATTCCACTAACCCCCATCAGGTGCTGGATTACACGCGTTTTGTGTCAGACAGCGCTGTCAGCTTCTGCAAGATGCAGAGCGATATTATCAGAAAGTATAAAAAATCCGGGGACTTTATTACTACCAACGGCATGTTTGGAAACCTGGACAACCACCGGATGGCAGACGAGTGTCTGGATGTATATACTTACGATTCTTACCCTAATTTTGCGTACTGCCTATGTGAGGAACCGAAAAATGCCACGGACTTAAACGACAGAAAATGGAGCCGCAATCTAACCGAAGTTCGCTCCGTCTGCCCTCATTTTGGAATCATGGAGCAGCAGTCGGGGGCAAATGGCTGGAATACCAGAATGGAAGCGCCCGCCCCGAAACCAGGCCAGATGACTCTCTGGGCTATGCAGAGTATTGCTCACGGTGCAGATTATGTCAGCTTTTTCCGCTGGAGAACGGCCACCATGGGCACAGAGATATACTGGCATGGTATCCTGGATTATGACAATAGGGATAACCGGAAGTTGTCAGAAGTACACCGCATCTGGGAGCGCACCAGGGCTATAGAAGAGACGTCAGGAGCCAGATTCTGCGCATCTTTCGGAGTGGTCCGTGATTATGACAATATCTGGGATTCCCAGATCGACGTGTGGCATAACCGTCTTGCAAAAAAGAGTGAGAAGGAAATCTTCACCGCAGCCCAGATAACACATACTCCCATGGATATGGTGTATCTGCTGGATGGTACAGATGTGGAAGAGCTGCTGAAATACCCAGTCCTCTTCTATTCCCATCCCCTAATACTTACGGAGAAGAGGACAGAATTGCTGAAACAATATGTGGAAGCAGGCGGATGTCTGATTTTAGGCTGCCGCACCGGACAAAAGGACGAGACGGGACAATGCGTCATGACTCCCATGCCGGGACTCCTGGCACCCCTCACCCAGACAGATGTAAAAGAATTTACCTTTATAGGCCCTGCAGATGACGCTGTGTCTATGAATTGGGATGGATGTGAGGTGGAGACAGGACTTTTCAATGACATTTTAACACCGACCGGAGTTGATGCGAAGGTGCTGGCAAAATACAGTTCTAATTACTATGAGGGCCGCCCTGCGCTTATAGAGACAAAAGCAGGTAAGGGCCGTGTGATTCATTTTGGCGGAACCTTTACCAGAGAAAATGTCAAGGCATTTCTGGAATACACAGGAGTGCTGGAGCCTTACAAGGATATGGTGGAACTGCCGGAAGAATGCGAGTTGTGCGTAAAAGAAAAAGATGGGAAACAGTATCTTTTTATCCTGAATTATGATAAGGAATCGAAGAGAATCGTGGTGAAGAATCCGGTGATAGATATGGATACCAGGGATGAAGTACAGGGAGCTGTGAGCCTGAATGGATTTGAGACAAAGATTTACAGCGTGTATTAATGATAAAGAGTGAAGGGCGCATATTTGAAGAAGTGCCGCTGTGCCGGTATTTGCAAAAACAAGATAGATATGTTGTAACCGGGTCTGTACAGCTTTGAAAATTTGAAAAAATTCGCATAAAAAATGCTTATACTAAACCATACGAACTGAAATGTAGTAAGATAAAAGAAAAATTTTTAGCAGTGGGGTTTCGTATGAGCAGAGCACAGGAACAAATCCATAAACAATTAGAGAAAAATCCAATAGTGAACGTTTGCGACAATCACTATATTTAGAAGGAGTCGCACTTCAGCACTTCACATTATGTAAAACCCCTGTAACCGGTGGGCTTCTTCCGGTTACAGAGGCTTCAAAGGGGAGGATAAGTATTTCTACTTTTTCTTTTGTGATCCTCGAAGAGCGTCACATCTTTGTGCCTTCCCTCCGTGGACTACTTATAGTATGACCGGAAACAAACATCCTATACAAAAGAAATAAAAAAAGTTAAAATAAATTTATGATCTGAATTTTAACCTTATCTTATCAGCTATTTAAGGAGAAAAAACATGAGAAGATACTTTCAGGGATGTGCGGTCAGTAAATATATCAGTATCACGTCTCTCTTTACTATTTTTGAGGAAATCTTCGACAGGAATTATTATTTTGAGGGAGAGTCCCATGACTTCTGGGAATTTGTCTGTGTGCTGGACGGGACTCTGGGTGTGACGGCGGGGGAAGACATACTGATCCTTGAAAAAGGACAGTCCGTACTGCACCGGCCTATGGAATTCCACCGCCTGTGGTCCGAAGGAAGGACAGAACCCCATATTTTTGTGATCTCCTTTGCCGCGGATGCCATGCCTCAGGTAAAAGACAAGCAGTTTCAATTGACAGAGGAGAACCATAAAACCATTTCAATTTTGAGAGATGCGGCAGCTATGGTTTTTGACAGGGAGGAAGATACCCTGGTAAAAAGTGTGCGCACGGGCAGGGAGGCAGAGGCACAGATTTTTATCAATACAACGGAAAATCTTCTTCTGTCTGTGCTGAACGGAAAAAAACAGAAAATGGATTACTATGAATCCATCAGTGCTGACAATTACAGACGTATTGTCCGCACATTGGAGGAACATATCCAGGAGAGACTGACCCAGGCAGACATAGCAGGATTATGCAGCATGAGTGAGGCTTCTCTGAAAAAAACGTTTTCAAAATATACAGGCATTGGAATCATGACCTATTTTACACAGATGAAGATCAGACATGCTATGGAAATGCTGGAAGACGGTATAGGGATCAATGAGACGTCAGAGCGCCTCGGATTCTGTGACAGGAATTATTTCAGCACTGTTTTCAAGCGGGTCACAGGCAGATCCCCCGCATCCTTTCTCCGGGAATCAGGGCAGTGATAAAAAGTTATCCAGATTCAAATATTTTATCCCCAAAACCATATAGAAATCTGCATACGGGTATGTTACAACTATATAGAAAGAGCAAAGCAGAAAATATATAATATATTAGGAAAAGGAGCCGTTCAGATGGAAAAACTAAGAGTAGGGGTAATAGGACTTGGATGCAGAGGATACAGTCTTTTAAAAGACGTTATGCTGCATATGGCGGATGTGGAGATCACGGCCGTCTGCGACGAATATGAGGACAGGGCGCAGGCTGCGGCAGAGCTTACCCAAAATAAGACAGGAAAAACACCGCTTACCACAGTGGATGTGCAGGAGGTACTGGACAGCAGCCAGGTGGATGCAGTTGTCATATCCTCCGCCTGGGAGAGTCATATTCCTCTTGCTGTAAGAGCTATGTACGCGGGCAAGGCGGTAGGCATGGAAGTGGGAGGCGCTTACAGTATCAAACAGTGCTGGGATTTGGTGGATGCCTGGGAAGCCACAAAGGTTCCGTTCATGCTTCTGGAAAACTGCTGTTACGGCAGAAGAGAAATGATGGTTATGAACATGGCAAAAAAAGGTGTATTGGGCAGAATCGTCCACTGCAAAGGCGGTTATCTCCATGACCTGCGTGAAGAGATTGCAGGGGGAGAAGAAAACCGCCATTACCGCCTGAGAAATTACATACACAGGAACGCAGAGAACTATCCGACCCACGAATTAGGACCCATAGCCCAGATCCTTAATATTAACAGGGGCAACCGAATGCTGACTCTGAGTTCCATGGCATCAAAAGCAGAGGGACTTTTGGAGTATCTGACAGACCGCGGGCAGGAAATTCCGGGATTTTCCCAGGGAGATGTGGTGAATACCACCATAAAATGCGCCGGAGGTGAAACCATTCTTCTCACCCTCAACACCACACTGCCCAGATTCTACAGCCGGGATTTCACAGTATGCGGGACAAAGGGAATGTATGAAGAGGCCACCGATTCTGTTTTCCTGGATAAAAAAGATGTGGAATATGATTTTAAATGGAAAGAGAAATGGGGAAATGCTGCGGATTATGAGAGCGAATATGAACATCCCACCTGGAAGAAGTTTCTTGCCGAAGGGATCCAAGGCGGTCATGACGGGATGGACTGGTTGGAATTTGAAGCGTTTTTTGACAGTGTGAGGAATCACAGGCCATGCCCCATTGATGTATACGATGCAGCCGCCTGGATGTGTATCAGTGTCCTCTCGGAAGAGTCCATTGCCCTTGGGGGTCAGCCGGTGGCAGTTCCGGATTTCACAAACGGAAAATGGATACTGCCAAGTCAGGAAAAGTAAAAATGTCTGAAAAAAGTAAGGATTGAAAAAATCTGTCATATCGTATATACTATATCTGTCAGGCGTTTCGGGACGCCTCAAAATACGATAATAAGTAAAAGGTGGTAAAGATACATGGCATTATTACAGGAATGGAGAGACGTTGCGTATTCTCAGGAAGCAGACAAAGCGCAGCTGCAGAAATTCTGGACCAACTATTTTCTGATTGAAAAAGGAATCTATGAAAAACTTCTGGCCAACCCGGACGAAGTGGTCCGCGGCACAGTGAAAGACCTGGCAGATAAATTTGAAGTAGAAGTTATGACCATGGTCGGATTCCTGGATGGTATTAATGACAGTCTGAAAGTTCAGAACCCTATTGAGGAGATGGACGAGAATACAGAAGTCAATCTGGGATTTGACAAAGAACTTCTCTATAAGAACATGGTGGACGCCAAAGCGGACTGGCTGTATGAACTTCCCCAGTGGGATGAGATTTTTACTGAGGAGAAGAAAAAAGAGCTGTACAAAGAGCAGAAGAAATCCGGCACTATTGTAAAAGGTGCTAAGATCGGACGTAATGATCCGTGTCCATGTGGAAGCGGTAAAAAATATAAACACTGCTGCGGCAGAAATAAATAATTTTTAGGAGGGGCGGTGAAAACCGCCCCTTTGTGATAGAAAGGATGTAACTGTTCAGTACCCTCGCAGTTACAGGCAAAAATCCATGCAGAATCGCCTTTGGCGATGGGATTTTTGCTTGGCCGTGGTACACTTTTTTACGGTCAGCGCAGTGAATGCGCAGAGCTACTGAATAGTTACGAAAGGATACGAATGAAGACTTTATGTATTATCCTGGGGAGCCTCTGCACTTTTTATTTTATAGGCATTGCCGTCTATGCGGGGCTGTCCTCCCTGTTTCCGTGTATATGGGCAGCGGGCGGTGTCTTCTTTTACGGGATCGCGGTATTTCTCCATTTAAACAGGAAACACGGAATGCTGTCCGGTTTCGCATTCCCTGCGGTCCTGAAACACGGTCTTTTGGTGCTGGCAGTGCTTTGTGTACTTGTTTTTGTGGCAGTGGAAGCCCTGATCTTTACAGGGATGTTCCACAAGCCGTCAAAGGATTTGGATTATATCATCGTACTGGGGGCGCAGGTGAACGGCACAAAACTGAGCAATTCCCTGAGACTCCGTGTGGAGCGTGCCGGAGAGTATCTGGAGGAAAATCCTGAGGCCTGCGCGGTTCTCTCAGGAGGAAAAGGAACAGGGGAGGATATCACAGAGGCGGAGGCAATGTACCGCTATCTTGTGAAAAAAGGAGTTTCTCCTGATCGGCTTCTGAAAGAGGAACACTCCACAAATACCAGTGAGAACCTGAAATTTTCTCTAAAGATCATCGACACAGAGGAAGATGGCAAAGGAAAAGAGGCATCCATTGGAGTAGTGACCAATAATTTTCACGTGTACCGGGGTGTGGCCCTGGGGAAAAAGCTGGGATGCTCTCATATAGAAGGAATCCCCTCCAAAAGCAATACATTCTTACAGGTGAATTACCTTGTGAGAGAATTCTTCGGAGTGGTGAAGGACAAAGCAGCAGGAAATATGTAACTGCAGAGACAGGATGAAAATACAATTATTTTGTAAATCGGAGAGGGAAAAATGTTAAAGATCAGCACGGTCAAAGAAAACTGCTTTCCGGCAATGTATCAGCGGGGGAAGCGGATTGCCGAGGAAAAGGCCTACAAAAGTTTCCTGATCGAGGAAATTTCAGAGGATACAAAAGAAGTGAGTGCACAGGTAAAGGGCAGTGGCAGCAAATGGTATGATGTGACAGTAACCTTTGACGCCCATGATGATATTACGGACTATGTATGTGACTGTCCGGCATATGGCAATTACTTTGGCATGTGCAAGCACTGTGTAGCTCTGGCCCTCGCCTACCGGGACACCCAAAAGCCCCCGGAGCGTCAGGAAATCGTGGACTTTCCCGTGAGAGGCCCCAGAAAACGCGAAACATCAGATACGCTGAAAAATACCATAGCAAAGTATGCTGTGCGCAATAATGCCTATCTGTTGGGGGAATATTACGGTCAGATCCGTCTGGAACCGGTCATCACATCCTCATACAATTCCTACCATATAGAGTTTAAAATAGGTACACGCAAACTGTATGTCCTGAAAAACATATGTAAAATGCTGGACAGTGTGGAATACGGTAAATATGATTCGTACGGCAAAAATCTGGGGTTTATCCATGACCGCTCCGCATTTACCCCAGAAGCCCTCACCTGGATCGATCTTCTGTCTGATTATTTGAAAACCCAGTATAATAATCTGGAATTCAGTTCCCAGGTGTACAGCTCCAGCTTCCGCAGCATTTCACTGAACAGCTACGGGATAGACAAAGTTCTGCAAAAATATATGGACCAGACCATTGAGATAGACGGAACCCCTTATCAGGTCAGACGCGGCAATCCGGAGATCAAGATGGAAATCGTTAAAACAGAGGAGCAGGGAGCCAGCATTTATCTGCATTCCCCCAAGTGGATAAAAGGAAATATTCACGATTATCTTCAGAAAGACGGTATTATTTACCAGTGCACACCTGACTTTTCAGCGGATATGATGCCCATTGTCAAAGCCCTGAACACGGATAATGTACAGCATTATGCATTTCAGTCCAGAGACCGTTCCGTTTTTCTGAATCAGGAGGACTATACTGCATTCTGCGGGACACTGCTGCCTGTTTTGGAACAGTATGCGGATATTCAGATGAACGATATTGATTTTGATGAGTATCAGCCCAAAGAGGCCGAGTGCAGTGTGTACTTAAGCATAGATGAAGAATACCGGGATGCCATTCGGATGCGGGCGGAGGCAGTCTATGGAAATACAGTCTATGATCTGTTCGCAGAGATAGAACCGGCCAGTCAGTACCGTGACGTGCAGAGGGAAGACGCTCTGAAAAAATGTCTGGAAGTATATTTTGACATGGAAGAGAAGAACGGGGAAATCTATGGGGTTTGTGTAAAAGAGGAAAAAATATATGATCTTCTGGAACAGGGATTTCCCAAGATCCGTGAACTGGCAGCCCTTTTTGTGGATGACAAGATAAAGAGAATGCGGATTCTCCCCGCCCCGAAAGTCAACATCGGCATAGGCATGTCCGGAGATCTGCTGGATCTGGATATCCGGGTAGAAGATATGGATCTGCGGGAGATGGAGCAGATCCTATCCGGATACCGCAGGCGGAGAAAGTATTACCGCCTGAAAAATGGGGACTTCATCAGCCTTGAGGACAATGGCCTTTCTCTCATATCTGAGCTGTCCCAGGGGCTTGGGTTTGACAAAAGTGATTTCGCCAAAGGCAGCTTTACTGCTCCCAAGTACCGGGCTTCCTACATAGCGGAGACCCTGAAAGCACAGCCGGGCAAGGTGGATGCCAGAAGAAGTCCGGAATTCAAACGGCTCATCCGTGAGATGAACAGCTACCAGGACAATGATTTTGAGATTCCCGAGGAACTTAAGGCAGAACTCAGGGAATATCAGAAGAACGGCTTCCGCTGGCTGGCCATGCTGTCCCAGTGGGGATTCGGGGGAATCCTGGCGGATGATATGGGACTTGGAAAGACTCTTCAGGTTATCACACTGTTGGAAATGAAAAAAGAGGGCGCCCTCATCGTGTGCCCGGCATCTCTGGTTTATAACTGGGAGAGCGAGCTTGGCCGGTTCGCGCCGGACCTTTCTGTCGCAGTGGCTGTGGGCAGCAGTCAGCAGAGAGAGGAGATCATAAAAAGCGCATCTGGATCGGATATACTGGTGACTTCCTATGATCTGTTGAAGCGGGATGCGGAGCTGTATAAAGGGAGAACCTTTCCCTATATGGTCATAGATGAGGCCCAATATATTAAAAACGCAGGTACCCAGACGGCAAAAGCGGTGAAGCAAGTGCAGGCTGTCCACCGTCTTGCGCTGACGGGAACTCCTATAGAGAACCGCCTCAGTGACTTGTGGAGTATATTTGACTTTATCATGCCGGGATATCTCTATAGCTACAAAAAGTTCCGGGAAGAGCTGGAACAGCCCATTGTACAGAATGAGGACAAAAATGTCATGGAACGGCTGAAGCATATGGTGAATCCTTTTATCCTGCGCCGGAAGAAACAGGATGTGCTCAAAGACCTGCCGGACAAGCTGGAGAAGACCGTCTATGTGAAGATGGAGGAGGAACAGAAAAAGATCTACGACGCCAAAGTCGCCAGGCTGCAGATGGAATTAAGCAGCCAGAGCGAGGAGGATTACAAGAACCAGCGCATAAAGTATCTGGCGGAGCTGATGGGGCTGCGGCAGATCTGCTGTTCTCCTCAGCTTTGCTATGAAAATTACAGGGGAGGTTCCGCGAAACAGGAAAGCTGTGTGGAACTGGTCCGGGACCTGGTGCAGGCAGAACACAGGATACTGCTTTTTTCCCAGTTTACCACCATGCTGGAGCTTTTGGCCGGGGAGTTTGACAAGGCGGGGATTTCTTATCTCTATCTCTCCGGGAAGAATACCAAAGAGCAGAGACGGGAAATGGTGAAAAAGTTTCAGAACAAAGAGGCTCAGGTTTTCCTTATTTCCCTGAAAGCAGGAGGAACAGGGCTGAATCTGACGGAGGCGGATGTGGTCATACATTACGATCCCTGGTGGAACGTGGCAGCCCAGAACCAGGCCACAGACCGTACCCACCGCATCGGACAGGAGAATATCGTCACCGTCATAAAAATGGTGGTGAAGAATACCATAGAAGAGAGGATACTGGCCCTTCAGGAGAAGAAAGCCCGTCTTGCGGAAAATGTCATGGAAGGGCAGGCAGTGGCTGATCACAGGATCAGCAGGGAGGAGCTTCTGGAACTGATAAAATAGCATGAAATATATGCTGCTGTCCATATCCGCTGGGTTTTCTGGGACAAAAGCGGTTGACAAAAATATTTCTGCGGCTATAATGAAAAGTAGATTCATACAGAAAACGCGATGACAAGACGAGTAAAATGCGGAGGTTCCCAGAGAGGGCGGCATATGCTGGAAGCAGCCTGTTCAGGAAGCATTTGAAAACTACCTTGGAGCGGCCCTAACACGGCCCGGTGATTCCGTTACCATCAAATGAGTGGTGAACCGGTCCTCAAAAGGAGGACAGTGTACAACAAGGGTGGAACCGCGAGTAATGACAGTTACCCGTCCCTTGCAGTCAGAAATGGCTGCATGGGGCGGGTTTTTTGCGGTTTCCGTTCTGTCGCGTGTCAGCAGTATTGCAAAAGAAATATGACAAGAGAAAAGGAGCAGAGGAATTATGATTATCACATTAAAAGACGGGTCAAAAAAAGAATACGATCACGCAGTGTCTGTCCTTGATATCGCTTCCGATATCAGCGAAGGTCTGGCAAGGATGGCCTGCGCAGGGGAAGCTGACGGGCAGGTCGTGGATCTGAGAACAACCGTGGACCATGACTGTGAGCTGAGTATCCTGACTTTTAACGAGGAGGGCGGCAAGGCAGCTTTCCGTCACACGGCATCCCATATTATGGCCCAGGCCATCAAGCGCCTGTACCCGGATGCAAAACTGGCGATCGGGCCATCCGTTTCCGATGGCTTCTATTATGATATTGACAGGGAAATCCCTCTGACAGCGGAAGACCTGGAAAAAATCGAGGCGGAGATGAAGAAGATCGTGAAGGAATCCCTTCCCATTGAGCGCTTCGAGCTTCCAAGGGAGGAGGCCATTGCGTTCATGAAGGAGAAAGAGGAGCCTTATAAAGTGGAGCTGATCGAGGACCTGCCTGAAGACGCTGTTATCAGTTTCTATAAACAGGGAGAATTCACTGACTTGTGTGCAGGCCCCCATCTGATGACAACAAAACCGGTGAAAGCATTTAAGCTGACAAGTCTTGCCGGTGCCTACTGGAGAGGCAGCGAGAAAAATAAAATGCTCACCAGGATCTACGGCACAGCGTTTACAAAAAAGGCTGACCTGGAGGAGCATCTGGCAAGGATCGAGGAGGCAAAGAAACGTGACCACAGAAAACTGGGCAGAGAGTTAGGCCTGTTCATGATGCGCGATGAGGGTCCGGGATTCCCCTTCTTCCTGCCAAAGGGCATGGTGCTGAAAAATACCCTGCTGGATTACTGGAGGGAGATCCATACAAAAGCCGGCTATGTGGAGATTTCCACGCCGATCATGTTGAGCCGTCATCTGTGGGAGACATCAGGCCACTGGGACCACTATAAAGAAAACATGTACACAACGGTTATTGACGACCAGGATTTTGCCATCAAACCCATGAACTGTCCGGGAGGCATCCTGGCATACCAGTCTGAACCGCGCTCCTATCGTGACCTGCCGCTGCGCATGGGGGAACTGGGACTGGTGCACCGCCACGAAAAATCAGGCCAGCTCCACGGACTCATGCGCGTGCGCTGCTTTACGCAGGATGATGCCCATATATTCATGACACCGGATCAGATCAGAGATGAGATCAAAGGCGTTGCCAGCCTCATTGACCAGGTTTACAGCCTGTTTGGTTTCAAATACCATGTGGAACTGTCCACACGTCCTGAGGATTCCATGGGAAGTGACGAGGACTGGGAAATGGCCACAGAAGCCCTGCGGGGAGCTTTGGATGACCTGGAGCTTGACTACGTGGTGAACGAAGGGGACGGCGCTTTCTATGGTCCTAAGATTGACTTCCATCTGGAGGATTCCATCGGCAGAACCTGGCAGTGCGGTACCATCCAGCTTGATTTCCAGCTTCCCCTTCGCTTTGAACTGGAATATATTGGCGCTGACGGGGAAAAGCACCGCCCGATCATGATCCACAGGGTGGCATTTGGCTCCATTGAGCGTTTTATCGGTATTTTGATCGAGCATTTTGCAGGCGCATTCCCGACCTGGTTATCCCCGGTCCAGGTGCGTGTCCTGGCAATTTCCGACAAATATATGGATTACGGCAAAAAGGTTCTGGCACAGCTTTTGGAGGCAGGAATCCGTGCGGACATGGATACAAGAGCCGAAAAGATCGGCTACAAGATCCGTGAGGCCAGACTGGAAAAAATACCTTATATGATAGTGGTAGGCGCCAAAGAAGAGGAGGAGGGCCTTGTGTCTGTGAGAAGCCGTTTCCTGGGCGATGAGGGACAAAAGGATCTTGGTGAGTTTATCACCTCCATCAAAGAGGAGATAAAAAGCAGAGAGATCCGTGAGGTAAAAGAAGAAGAGCAGAAATAAATTTTTGAAAAATCCATAGTATAAAACCGTACGGCGAAACGCATACTATTTCCGACGAAATTATAAGGAGGAAATGACTATGCCATTATTAAGCTGTACTGCAAGAACCTGTATTTACAACAAAGATGAATACTGCTCCAAAGGAGACATTCTGGTAGACGGAAGCGAAGCAAAGGTTGCGGATGAGACCTGCTGCCGCAGCTTTGAGGAAAGAGGAGAATCTGCATCCAATAAAGCCGCTGCTGACAGCTGCGGATGCCGCACCATTGATGTGGACTGCCGCGCATGTACCTGTACTTTCAATAAAGAAGAAAAATGTCATGCAGACAAGATCACAATTACAGGCGGAAGTGCCTGCCGCTGTGACGAGACAAAATGCGGAAGCTTTGAAAAAAGATAAGAAACCATAAGATATGAAAAAGGAGCCATACCTGTAACTGAAATTACAGATATGGCTCCTTTTTGTCAGACTTTGATCCAGCCCATTGCCTCAGATACTGCGAATACAAGAATCATGATCAGGCAGATAGGAGCGATCCATTTAAGCATGATGGTATAAAACTTTTTCATTTTAAAAGGTCCGTTCAGCTCCACTTCATCATATACTGCCTTAGGCTTGATGAAGAAGCCAATGCTGATACAGGTCAGGATTGCCACGATAGGCATCAGTACACTGTTGCTCAGGAAATCGAAGAAATCCAGAAGTCCCAGTCCGATGATCTGGACAAAATCCAGAGGCCCGAAGCCCAGGGATACCAGTGCGCCCAGAAGCAGTACATATATGGTAACTGCAACTGTTGTTTTCTTTCTGCTCCAGCCCAGTTTGTCGCGGATAATGGACACATTGGTCTCCATCAGTGAGATGGAGGAGGTCAGTGCCGCGAACAGTACCAGAAGGAAGAAGACTGCTCCAATGACGCCGCCCAGAGTCATATTGTCAAACACCTTAGGCAGAGTGATGAACATCAGGGATGGTCCCTTGCCCAGTGCCTCCTCGTTGCCGCCGGAGAATACGAATACAGACGGGATGATCATAAGGCCGGCCAGAAAAGCGATTCCGGTATCGAAGATCTCGATCTGACGGACAGATTTTTCCAGGCTGTTGTCCTTCTTCATATAAGAACCGTATGTGATCATAATACCCATAGCCAGTGACATAGAGTAGAACAGCTGTCCCATGGCAGCCAGCACAGTGGTGGCTGAGAAACGGCTGAAGTCAGGCAGCAGATAATACTTCACACCTTCTGCGGCACCCGGTCTTGTGATACAGAAAATGGATATGCCCAGTGTGAGTACGATCAGAACAGGCATTAAGATCCTGCTGGCTTTTTCGATTCCTTTTTCCACGCCGGCGATCACGACGATGGAAGTCAGCAGAACGAAAACTGCAAACCACAGAACCGGTGAACCGGCCTGGGATATAAAACCTGTAAAATAGTCATCTCCGGCAGCAGCGGATACGTTGCCGCTGACAAAAGTGATCAGGTATTTGATCACCCATCCGCCGATAACACAGTAATATGGGGTGATGATAAAAGGAACGATGCAGGCCAGATACCCAACGAAGCCAAATCGTTTGTCCAGCTTTCGGAAAGCTCCCACTGCACTCAGGCCTGTCTTACGGCCTATGGCGATCTCAGTGATCATCAGTGTAAACCCAAGTGTTACGGCGAGGATCAGATAGACGAGTAAAAAAATGCCCCCTCCGTATTTTGCTGCAAGATACGGGAAGCGCCAGAGATTTCCAAGACCAACCGCGGATCCGGCGGCGGCAAGGACAAATCCCATCTTGTTAGAAAATGCTCCTCTTTTTTTCTCCATGTTTCTCTCCCTTTTTTCGATGCGTTTCGCATCTTTGTTGTATGTGAAACATTATGCCATTTTTTCAGACAAAAGACAAGAATTTTCTTAATAAAAATAAAAACAAAATGAAATTTAGCTCTTGACGCATGGAAACACCTGTGTTAGACTTATCTAGTCTGAAGAAAAAGAAAGCAGAGTATCCACTCTCACCTTAGCACAATCGCGTGACTATGGTTAATACGGTAATAAACGAAGCGCCTTCAGCGTTTTCTTTATGCGGATATGTGTGGATAGTCGATTGTCGTCTATCCATTTTTTTCTTGTTTCTTTCAGGATGTTTTATGAGGTGGAAGGCCGGAGGGCCGGCCAGGAACAGAGTGTTTTATCAATATTATGGAGGTGCACTACAATTAGCGATTTAATGATCAATGAACAAATCAGAGACAAAGAGATACGTCTGATCGGCGCAAACGGAGAACAGCTGGGAATCATGTCAGCCAGAGATGCGCAGAAGCAGGCAATGGAAGCAGGGCTGGACCTTGTGAAGATTGCTCCGACTGCAAAGCCGCCTGTTTGCAAAATTATCGATTATGGTAAGTACAGGTACGAATTAGCGCAGAAAGAAAAGGAAGCTAAGAGGAAACAGAAAACCATAGAGATTAAGGAAGTGCGTTTGTCCCCTAATATTGAGGAAAACGACCTGAACACCAAGGTCAATAATGCCAGAAAATTTTTATCCAAGGGAAATAAAGTCAAAGTGACATTACGTTTCCGCGGAAGAGAGATGGCACATATGTATAAGAGTAAACACATCCTTGATGAGTTTGCAGAGTCTGTAGCTGATATCGCGGTGATTGAAAAAGCACCGAAGGTAGAAGGCAGGACAATGACCATGTATTTGACAGAAAAACGCTAAAAGCGTTCACGAAAAGAGTCTAAGGAGGAATACAAACATGCCAAAAATGAAAACAACGAAAGCAGCTGCTAAGCGCTTCAAAAAAACAGGTACAGGATTATTAAAGAGAAACAAAGCTTACAAGAGCCATATCTTAACAAAGAAATCTCAGAAGAGAAAAAGAAACCTGAGAAAAGCAGCTATCACAGATGCAACCAACGTAAAAGCAATCAAGAAAATTTTACCGTACATCTAATTACAGGATAGGTTCTAAAACAGGAGGAAATTAAGAATGGCAAGAATTAAAGGCGGATTAAACGCTAAGAAAAAACACAACAGAGTATTAAAGCTGGCAAAAGGTTACAGAGGAGCACGCTCCAAACAGTATAGAGTAGCAAAACAGTCTGTTATGAGAGCACTGACAAGCTCCTATGCAGGAAGAAAGCAGAAAAAACGTCAGTTCAGACAGTTATGGATCGCGCGTATCAACGCAGCAGCAAGAATGAACGGTCTGTCCTACAGCAAATTCATGTACGGCTTAAAGCTGGCTAACATTGACCTGAACAGAAAAGTTCTGGCTGATATGGCTATCAATGATGCAGAAGGCTTTGCAACACTGGCAGAGCTGGCAAAATCCAAAATCGCTTAATTCATATGGAACATATAGCCGCTGCCCAAAGGAGCAATCCCGGGGCAGCGGTTTGTTACTATTCAGCCTTTCGGCTTCATAGCAACAAAAGGCATGCACACAGACTGTAAAAACCGGAGTCTGGCGCGTGGCTGCCTCGGGATTGTCCTGCAAATGCAAGGCAACACCTCGCGGGACAGTGGAAGACTGAACTGTTACAGCGGTTTTACTATGTTACAAAAAAGTGTTGACGTGATTCTGAAAAAGAAGTAAAATATCCATTAAGATATTATAAAATATTGAGAGTTGATCATCAGTATTTGTAAATTCTATGATGGGAAGCATAAGCTGCCAAACGGATTTTCAGAGAACTGCCGGCAGGTGTGAGGCAGGAATCCGGGAAGCTTACGGATCATCCCGGAGAAGCAGCACTGAAAGGCAGAATTTCCCATTAGGTGCTGACGTAGGTTCCACGTTACAGGAAACACATATGTCAGTATGTTGTAAGTGCCGGCAGGGGTAACTCTGTGCGGAAACAGGGTGGTATCGCGGATTTTGTTCGTCCCTCTTCAGGAGGGGCTTTTTTTATGCTCTGAATGTGCGCGGTACACGGGCAGATGTGTGTGGAATTTTATAAGTCTTATTATAACAAGAGGAGGAAATGTGATGAAAGTCTACAAAAAAATCATGGATGTGCTGGCTTCGGCTGAGAAGCTGATCCTGGCTGCGTCTACACTGCTGATCTTGGTTCTGACTGTGGGAAATGTGTTTTCCAGGAAAGTGATCCACCGTTCCTGGTCATTTACGGAAGAACTGGTGGTGGCAGTTTTTGTATTGATCACACTTATGGCAGCCGCTCTGGCCTGCCGGGAAGGAGAGCTGGTAAGCCTTACGCTGGTCACAGACAGGCTGCCAAAGAAAACTAAGAAACCCATTGTCATTCTTGTGACTGTGCTCTCTGTGATATTCACTGCAATATTGTTTAAATACGGCATGGATAAGGTGCTGACCCAGCTTGCAAACGGAAAGAGGACCTTTGTGCTGAACTGGCCGGAATGGATCTTCTGGTCCTTTGTGCCTATTGGAGCGGTCTGCATGATCCTGCATTTTGTGGAGTATTGTATTGATTTTTGTACAGATTTTAAATTTGTTGAGAAAAAGGAGGAGGCATAAATGGTAAGCGCGGTATTATTTTTATCCTTTTTTATCTTTTTGATCCTGAATGTTCCTGTTGCCATCTGTCTGGGCCTGTCCTCTGTGTGCGCGATCCTGTACTCAGGCACGTCCCTGACCATTGTGGCAACCAATATGTATTCCGGCATCAGTAAGTTTTTGCTTCTCGCCATTCCGTTTTTCGTCTTATCCGGAAATATTATGGCAAAGGCCGGCATATCCAAACGTCTTATCAAGTTTGTAAATACCTGCGTAGGACACAAAAGAGGCGGTATCGCCATTGTGTGCGTTATTGTAGCTTGTTTCTTCGGAGCGATCTCCGGTTCAGGCCCGGCTACGGTTGCAGCTCTGGGTGCAGTCCTGATTCCGGCCATGGTGGAGGAGGGGGGCTTCTCGGCACCGTTTTCCACGGCTATGATGGCCACATCCAGCTCCATAGCTATTGTCATACCGCCCAGTATTGCATTTGTGGTATACGCGTCCATTACCGGTGTGTCCATCGCGGATATGTTCGCAGGCGGTATCCTGCCGGGAATTCTGATGGGACTTGCCCTGATTTTTGTCATCATGATCGAAGTCCGCAAAAATGGGATCCAGCCCACCACCAAGAAGGCGTCCTGGGGTGAGAGATTCCGCGCCTTTGGCGATGCGTTTTGGGGATTTTTGATGCCGGTGATCATTCTGGGCGGTATCTACGGCGGAGTGTTTACACCTACAGAGGCGGCGGCCGTTTCTGTGGTATACGGTCTCTTTGTGGGAATGGTGATCTACAGAGAAGTAAAATTCAAGGATTTGATCGATATCTTCGTGGAATCAGCTAAGACAACCGGAGGCATCATGCTGATCGTGGCGTGTGCGTCCCTGTTTTCCTTTGTCTGTACCAAGTTCGGAATTTCACAGGCAGCGTCAGAACTGTTGGGAAGTGTGGCCCACAATCAGTTCATTTTCCTTCTGATCGTGAATGTGATCTTCCTGATCGCAGGGTGCTTCATTGACGCAAACTCTGCTATGTACATATTTATCCCCATTATGCTGCCGGTGTGCAAGGCTCTGGGATATGATCTGGTAGCCTTTGGTATTCTGGCAACGGTCAACCTGGCAATCGGGCAGGTGACGCCTCCTGTGGGTGTCAATCTGTTTGTCGCCATCAGCATCAAGATCAAGAAGGGACTGGAGGTGAGTCTGCAGCAGATTTCCAAGGCGGTTGTCCCCATGATCGCCGCCTGTATCATCGTGCTGTTGATGGTCACATACATTCCCCAGATTTCCGTGTGTCTGCCGAAGGCCTTTGCAGGAAGCTCCTATACGGGTACTTCCAAACTTGCGGGCAGTACAGACAGCACAGCAGGGGACAGCAGCTCTGAGGACTACAATGTGATCGGCGACTACAGTGATCTGGGCTGGGAGGAGCAGACCTGGAACTTTGCCTGCTCTACTACAGAGACAAGCACCTGGGCGAAAGCCGGGGAACAGTTCGGCAGACTGATGGAAGAGGCCACAGGCGGCAAGGTACATGTGAAGGTATATGCGGCTGACCAGCTTACCAACGGAAATCAGTCAGAGGGTATCCAGGCCTTGATGAATGGGGATCCTGTGCAGATATCTCTGCATTCCAATTTGATCTATTCGGCCTTTGACCCTCGCTTTAATGTGGTTTCCCTGCCGTTTATCTTCGACTCTGTAGAGGATGCAGATGCCAAGTTAGACGGCGAGGCGGGCGATAAGATGAACGCGCTTCTGGAGGAATACGGACTGCACTGCATGGGCATGGCTGAGAATGGTTTCCGCCAGCTCACCAACTCCGTAAGGGAAGTGAAAAGCGCGGATGATATGAAAAATCTGAAGATCCGTGTGGCAGGCTCCAATCTGCTCATGGAGTGCTATAAGAGATGGGGGGCTGATGCCACCAATATGAACTGGTCTGAGACCTACACGGCTTTGCAGCAGAATACAGTGGAGGGCCAGGAGAATCCGCTTCCGGCCATTGATGCGGCCAGCGTACAGGAAGTGCAGAAATACTGTTCCATGTGGAATGCTAACTATGACTGCCTGTTCTTCTGTATCAACGGGGAGCTGTACAAGGATTTGACACCGGAACAGCAGAAGGTGGTAGATGAGGCAGGCAAAAAGGCAGTGGACTATGAGCGTGACATCAACCGCTCCGGTGATGACGAGATCAAAGATCGCTGGACTGACCAGAACGGCGTGGAGATAACAGAATACCAGGATCTGGATATTGATTCCTTCAAAAATGCCGTTGCGGACATACCCCAGTGGTATCAGGAGGAGCTGGTGAAGGAAGGGTATGATGAGACTGAGGTAAAAGAACTGATAGACGCGTTTACCTCCAAAACCTCAGGCAATTATGAGGTGGAGGACAGAAGTGATCTTGCCTGGGAAGAACAGACCTGGAATTTTGCCTGCTCTACCACAGAGACAAGTACCTGGGCTGAGGCGGGACGTAAATTCGGTGAAATGATGGAAAAGGCCACAGGCGGAAAGATCCATGTAAACGTCTATGCAGCCGACCAGCTCACTAACGGTAACCAGTCAGAGGGAATACAGGCTCTGATGAACGGGGACCCGGTACAGATATCCATGCACTCCAACCTGATCTATTCTGCCTTTGACCCGCGTTTCAATGTGGTATCCCTGCCGTTCCTCTTCAATTCCGTGGAGGATGCGGATGCCAAACTGGACGGAGCAGCAGGAGAGAAGATGAAAGAGATCCTGGAGAGCTATGGTGTGCACTGTATGGGTATGGCAGAGAATGGTTTCCGCCAGCTCACCAACTCCGTAAGGGAAGTCAAAAGTGTAGATGATATGAAAAATCTGAAGATCCGTGTGGCAGGCTCCAACCTGCTGATGGAATGTTATAAGAGGTGGGGCGCTGACGCGACGAACATGAACTGGTCAGAGACTTACACAGCCCTGCAGCAGAACACTGTGGAAGGGCAGGAAAATCCCCTTCCGGCAATAGATGCGGCCAGTGTACAGGAAGTACAGAAATACTGTTCTCTCTGGAACGCCAATTATGACTGTCTCTTCTTTGGCATCAATCAGGAAGTCTATGACAAGCTGACGCCCAAGCAGCAGGAGGTTGTGGATGAGATCGGGCAGAAGGCCGTACAGTATGAGAGGGAGATCAACCGCGCCGGGGATGATGAGATCCTGAACCGCTGGCAGACAGAAAACGGTATGGATGTGACTGCCTATGAGGATCTGGATATTGATTCCTTCAAAAAAGCTGTGGAAGACATTCCCCAGTGGTATGAACAGGAACTTGTAAAAGAAGGTTATGATAAGTCAGAGGTCAGCGAACTGATCGCCGCATTTACTTCTGAGGAGGGAAGCGCCGCAGAGTATACGATGGAAGATTCCAGTGATCTGGACTGGAGTGAGCAGACCTGGAATTTTGCCTGCTCCACCACAGAGACAAGCACCTGGGCAAAAGCCGGAGAAAAATTCGGGGAACTGATGGAACAGGCCACAGGCGGCAAAGTGAAGGTAAACGTCTATGCAGCCGATCAGCTCACCAATGGAAACCAGTCGGAGGGCATTCAGGCTTTGATGGATGGTGACCCGGTACAGATATCCATGCATTCCAATTTGATCTATTCGGCCTTTGACCCTCGTTTCAATGTGGTTTCCATTCCGTTTTTGTTCCAGTCAGTTGAAGACGCGGATAAAAAACTGGATGGAGAAGGCGGAGAGAAGATGAAGGAAATCCTTGGAGAATACGGCCTGCACTGTATGGGTATGGCTGAGAACGGCTTCCGGGAGCTGACCAATTCTGTCCGGGATATCAAATCCGCAGAGGACATGAAAGGCCTGAAGATCCGTGTGGCAGGCTCTAATCTGCTCATGGAATGCTATAAGAGATGGGGGGCTGACGCCACCAATATGAACTGGTCAGAGACTTATACGGCTCTGCAGCAGAATACTGTGGAGGGACAGGAAAATCCCCTTCCGGCTATAGATGCAGCCAGTGTACAGGAAGTGCAGAAATACTGCTCTATGTGGAATGCCAACTATGACTGCCTGTTCTTCTGTATCAATCAGAAGCTGTATGACAGTCTGACACCAAAACAGCAGAAGGTAGTGGATGAAGCCGGAGCAAAAGCAGTAAAATATGAGCGTGAGATCAACCGGGCCGGAGATAATGAGATCAAGAAACGCTGGGCAGAAAAGAACGGCGTGAAGATTACAGAGTATGAAGATCTGGACATTGATTCCTTCAAAAAAGCAGTTGACGGGATTGAGGACTGGTTTGTCAAAGAACTGAAATCACAGGGATATGACGACGGACAGGAATTAGTCAACGCATTTGTAACGAATACGAAATAATAATAAAAACTGCCGCTGGTGATAGGTTTCGTGAAATGGAACCGCACCGACGGCAGTTTTTTATGAACATATGTAGAGATACTGTTGAATACAAAATCAATTTGACAGAGACAGCTTTGCAAAAAAAGCTTTGCAGAAACAGCCTTACAGAATCAGTTTTACAGAACAGCGCAGAAGCAGCAGCGCTATTACGATATTGAACACTCTATAATATCTATTGTACCATTTCTGAAATATGCTTCCGATGATAGCCCATACCAGATTTCCCGTTGCACCGAAAAAGGTCAGGAAAAAGGCAAAGAAGATCAGAGACGGAATACCGCTTTCGTAGGGAAGAACATAGCTGCTCAGAGCGGAGATGCCATACAGGATAACCTTTACGTTGATAAACTGCAGGAGAAATCCTGAGGCGAAGGACGGCGCTTTGCCTGTGCCGTCATCGGCCTGGACAGGCTTTCTTTTGAGAACTGTAAATGCCAGATACAGGATATAAGCGGCGCCTATGTATTTCAGATAGGGAACCACTCCGGGCAGAAATCTGCCCAACCCTACACTGAAGCCTGCACACAGAAGCATAATAGTCAAAAAACCGGTCCATATACCGGTGATCAGTTTCATGCTTCGTTTCAGTCCGAACTGCCCTGTGGTGCTCAGAAGCAGTACATTGTTGGGACCGGGCGACCATCCCGTCACCAGGGCATAGATGGCCAGTGAAGATAATACGTCTAATGTCATGTGAAAACTCCCTCCCTCGGCCGGCAGCATCTTAAAGCATTTCCCGTTACGATTCGCAGCCCTGCAAATGCGCAAATCTGCGAACAGTAACTATTTTCGGCCTTTTGTTGTATGGTTTGTTATATATATTGTAAAAACATTATTTTGATATTTTATCATATTGACGTGTGAAGAGAAAGTCTTTTCACGAAAATAAAGACATATAAATAGAAGGAACAGTTTGGCCGGAGTTGCGATATGAGTAAAAATAAAACATGGCTCTGCCTGGCAGTCCTACTGGTACTGACAGCAGTGGGGGCGCTGAAATACGGTACAGAGTCCGTTGGAAAGATGGATATACAGACTGCAGGAGAACTGTCAGATGAGGAACATCCTAAGATTGCCCTGACCTTTGACGACGGCCCTCACGCGGTCTATACGCCAAAACTTCTGGACGGCCTGAAAAAACGCGGTATTCATGCCACCTTTTTTCTGATAGGCAAGAACATAGAGGGAAATGAGGATATTGTAAAGAGAATCCAGGATGAGGGACACCTGATCGGCAGCCACACTTACAATCATGTACAGCTCAACAAATTATCAGAGTCTAAGGCAAGAGACGAAGTGCTGAAAGGGTGCAACAAGATATATGAAACAACAGGAACATATTCTTCTTTTGTGCGTCCTCCATACGGTGCATGGAAAAAGAACCTGGATTTCTGCATCACCATGATCCCCGTGTCCTGGAATGTGGATTCTCTGGACTGGAAAACGCAAAATACAGAAAAAATTGTAAAAAGGGTAGTGAAAGATGTGGAGGAAGGTGATATTATTTTAATGCATGATATTTTTGATACCTCCGTGGAAGCTGCCCTGCAGATCGCAGATACACTTACTGAGGAGGGATACCAATTTGTGACAGTGGATGAACTGTTGCTGGAATAAGGAGAAAATAATGGATCTATTTGATTATATGAAAGAACAGACTCTGGAAAATGAATCTCCCCTGGCTTCCAGGATGCGTCCCACAACGCTGGAAGAGGTGGTGGGGCAGGAGCATATCATCGGTAAAGGAAAGCTGCTTTACCGTGCCATAAAAGCAGACAAGCTGGGCAGTGTACTTTTCTACGGGCCTCCGGGCACGGGAAAGACCACACTGGCAAAGGTCATTGCCAATACCACTAGCGCTCAGTTCCAACAGATGAACGCAACAGTTGCCGGAAAAAAGGATATGGAGGAAGTGGTGAAAAAAGCTCAGGACTATCTGGGCATGTACGGGAAAAAGACGATCCTTTTTATTGATGAGATCCACCGGTTCAATAAGGGACAGCAGGATTACCTTTTGCCTTTTGTGGAGGACGGAACCCTGATCCTCATAGGAGCCACCACGGAGAATCCTTATTTTGAAGTCAACAGCGCCCTGATCTCCCGCTCCATTGTTTTTGAGCTGAAGCCGCTGGAGCGCCGGGATATCAGCAGACTCCTGATCCGGGCTGCCACTGATGTGGAGAAAGGGATGGGGAGCTATGATGTGGAGCTGGAGGAGGATGCCAGAGAGTTTCTGGCAGATATCGCAGGCGGAGATGCCAGAGCAGCATTAAACGCCCTGGAACTGGCGGTACTGACCACAGAAAAAGGGGCAGACGGAAAGATACATGTGACTCTTGATGTGGCCTCAGAGTGTATTCAGAAGCGGGTAGTGCGTTATGACAAAACCGGGGACAATCATTACGATACGGTATCTGCGTTTATAAAGAGTATGCGGGGTTCTGACCCGGATGCAGCGGTCTATTACCTGGCCAAAATGCTGTATGCAGGGGAAGATATCAAATTCATAGCCAGAAGGATCATGATATGCGCCTCAGAGGATGTGGGTAATGCAGATCCTCAGGCATTAGTTGTGGCAGTGGCGGCAGCGCAGGCAGTGGAGCGACTGGGCATGCCGGAGGCACAGATCACCCTTTCCCAGGCTGTGACCTATGTGGCCAGCGCACCGAAGAGCAATGCCGCCTGCATGGCGGTATTCCAGGCCGCGGATTCCGTAAAAAACGTCCGTACCACAGTGCCGCCCCACCTCCAGGATTCCCATTATAAAGGGGCTGCAAAACTGGGACACGGCGTGGGATATAAATACGCCCATGACTATCCGAATCACTATGTGGAACAGCAGTACCTGCCAACAGAGATACTGGGCAGCAGGTTTTATGAGCCTACAGACAACGGTTACGAAAAGAACATTAAGGATCATCTGGACAGGATACGGAAGGGCCAATGAAGGTCAATGAAGGGCCAATGAAAGCCTGCCGGATATGACCGGGGCATCCGGTAACTTATGGCACAGCAATATGCCATAAGTTACGGAATACTCATAGGAGCATATCCAGCAGGCTTTCATATACCTGTTTGCTTTTGTTTTTCCACGCCGCGCACAGAGCCTCAGCGGCTTCCTTTGTGGGTACGGTGAGTGTCATATCTATGAGGGGGATATCTCTTTCCTTCGCCTGGCAGCGCACCAGATATCCTTCCTTATCGCTTTTGTAGTAGTCAGCCATAGCGGAGCGTTCTTCCTTCAGTTCCATGGAATTTTCAAGGAAGAATTTTTCGATGTCTTTTTTGATCTCATCGGAGACTTCTTCTCCGAAGTATTCCAATGTCTGATTCCCCGAATCTGTGATCTTCAGATATGAGGCATTGCGCACAGTCTCTGAACGTACAAGACCGGATTCGATCAGTTCAGAGATCGCCTGCTGGAGATGAAAGTAGTTTGTATATCCTTTGTCCAGTATAAATCCTGATATCTGTGCATTGCTCAGTGGAAAATCCACCTTCTGCAGCATGTATAGTATGATCAGTTTGTATAAAGTGAGTGGTTCAGCCATAAAGAATCCTCCTTTTTTATGCCATCTGGTGTACATTGGAATCAGTGTAAAGCCGTCCCTGATAACTCCCCCTGACTTTGCACTCATGGTGCAGTGTGTTGAGGACTGTTTTCTTGGCACTGCTCCAGAGCGGTGCTAAGAGAAGCTCCTTCGGCCCGTCCCCGGTGAGTCTGTGTATCACAATGCGGGGAGAAAGGTGCTCCAGGCAGGCTATGACAAGATCGATATATTCCTCCATTGTATATACAGAGAATCTGCCCTCCTCATAATCCTTTGCAAGGTCTGTGTCTTTCAGGATGTGAAGAAGCTGCAGCTTGATCCCCTGGATATCCTGTGTATTTAAATAGGAGACAGTCTCCAGAATATCTTCCTTTGTTTCACCGGGAAGTCCCAGAATGGTATGCACGATAACCTCAAGATCCAATGCTCTCAGCCTGCGTACCGCGTCCTCAAAAACAGAGAGGGGATATCCCCTTCTGATGTATGCGGCAGTGCTGTCATGCATGGTCTGCAGTCCAAGCTCCACCCATACAGGCTTCTGCTCATTTAATTCGCTCAGAAGTTCCAGAACATCATCTCCCAGACAGTCAGGCCGGGTCCCGATGGACAACGCCACAATATCGGGATTTGAAACAGCCTCCGTAAAAATCTCCCGGAGATATTCCACAGGTGCGTAGGTATTGGTATAGGCCTGAAAGTAAGCGATAAAGTGAGAGGCATTTCGTTTGTTACGTATTCTGTCAGCCTGCTCATTGATCTGTTGTGTGACAGACAGCCTCCTGTCACCCGCAAAATCTCCGGAACCTCCCGCGCTGCAGAAGATACAGCCGCGGCTGTCAAGGGTGCCGTCCCGGTTGGGGCAGGTCATCCCCCCATTCAATGCCACTTTATAAACTTTTTCCGAAAACCGCTCTTTCAGCATATAGTCAAAAGAGTGATAGGGTTTTCCATTCCATGCATTCATATCCAGAAACCTTTCCGTTGTTTGCTTTCTATTATCATACCAAAAGGAAAAATCTTTTACAAGTAAAAAAACAAATGTTCGTATTTTGTTCCTGTCAAGACGATCCTCTTTCTGTCTTTCTTAATATTTTCACAGCTATTTGACAAAAAGAGCAGAGCATGTTATGTTTTTTCATAGGTATTTGCAAATTGGAAAACAAAGAATGAGGTGGTTACAATTGAAGAAAAATAAAATCCGCCGTATAGTCTGTGCTCTGGCAGCAGCAGTTCTGTCAGCCGCAGCATTGGCCGGATGCGGAACCCCGAAAGACTGTGAAGGGGATGGGGAGATCACAACCATAGAAAAAGGTGTCCTGAAAGTGGGCATCAATTTAAAGGATGGCTCCATGGGCTACGTGGATGAAAAAACAGCCAAACCAGCAGGTTTTGCCCCTGATACAGCTGCAAAAATAGCGGAAAAATTGGGACTGTCCCTGGAAATCATAGACACGACAGAAGAGAATCTGTTGAATTCCCTGGATGCTGATCTGTATGACTGTGTTATCTCCACGGTAGGCATAACCGATTGGAATCAAAAATATTACTCTGCCACCAAAGCATATGCAGATGTCTCAAAGGTACGGGATAAACTGGGAGAAGAGGTGGAATATACTGAGCTTGCTGTATTTGGCAAAAAGGGAAGCTGTCTGATTCCGGCTATCGAGAACCAGGCTTTGAAGCCTTTGATAAAGGACGGGACGCTGACAGAAATTTCTAAGACGTATTTTGAAAAGGATATCGTATTAAAATAAGTTAAAATAAATTTCCACTCTCTTTGGGAAAGAAAAACAAGACGGAATGCAGGATGCTATGGATTCCGTCTTGTTTTTCTGTTGTTTCTCTCCGGATCTGTTCATCCTGACTCCCTATTTCAAAAAAACTTATTAATTTTTGAAAAAACAACTTGATTTTTCTTCCTGTCAATGGTAGCATGAGTATATAGTTTAATGGATAAACTAATTCCCAAGGAGGTCAATTCCCATGAAAATTTTAAATGTCAGGGATGCCGAATTCAAGGCTTACGGTAAGGTCGTGGAAGGTCTTGATGTGAGCAGTCTTCTGAAAGCGCTGGAGGAAACTCCGAAGCCGGATGATGTCATCTATGTCGCATCAGATGAGAAGCTGGAAGCCTGTGACTGTGCAGAGAAGATCGCTTACAGCCTGTTCGGCGGAATGCCCATCCAGATTGGCTACTGCAACGGAAGCAACTACCTGCTGAATGCTGTGGAATACCACAGAGACAGTGAGGTGAACGTGGCATTGACAGATTTGATCCTGATTCTCGGAAGAGAGCAGGACATCGAAGCAGACAATACATATGACACATCTAAAATGGAAGCATTTTTAGTACCGGCAGGAACCGTGATCGAAGTCTATGCCACTACTCTGCACTATGCTCCATGTAATGTAAACGGAAATAAATTCTGCACAGCAGTTATTCTTCCCAAAGGGACCAACACAGAGGCACCTGCTGTTCAGAACAACACCGGTGAGGACAAACTTCTCTTTGCCAGAAACAAATGGCTGATCGCCCACAAAGACGCCAAGATCGAAGGCGCGTTCGAGGGATTGATCGGTGAGAACCTGTCTGTAAAAGACTGATAACCGGAAACCAGAAAACAAATAAAAAGAAAACAGCAACATAAAATTCAGGAGGATAAGAATTATGAATTTAGCAAACATGCCGGAATTAAAACTGGGTATCGTGGCTGTAAGCCGTGACTGTTTCCCAATGTCACTGTCAGAGAACAGAAGAAAAGCAGTTGTTGCATCCTACAAAGGAGAGATTTACGAATGTCCCACCGTTGTAGAGAGCGAGACTGACATGCAGAAAGCTTTAAAAGAGCTGCGTGAAGCAGGCTGTAACGCACTGGTTGTTTATCTTGGTAACTTTGGACCTGAGACAGAGGAGACCCTTCTGGTAAAATATTTCCACGGACCATCTATGGTAGTAGCTGCCGCAGAGGAAAGAGGAGACAATCTGGTTCAGGGCCGTGGTGACGCATACTGCGGAATGCTGAATGCAAGCTATAACCTGAAACTGCGTAACTTAAAAGCATATATTCCGGAATATCCGGTAGGAACACCGGAAGAAGTGGCAGAAATGATCGCAGACTTTGCACCGATTGCCCGTGCGCTGGTAGCAGTGAAGAACCTGAAGATCATCAGCTTCGGACCGCGTCCTCAGAACTTCCTGGCATGCAACGCACCGATCAAACGTCTCTATGACCTGGGCGTTGAGATCGAGGAAAATTCCGAATTAGACCTGTTTGAGAGCTATAAAAACCATGCTGACGACCCGCGTATCCCGGATGTTGTAAAAGATATGGAGAGCGAACTGGGCGAAGGCAATATGAAACCGGAGATCCTTCCGAAACTGGCTCAGTACGAAATTACACTGCTTGACTGGGTAGAAGCTCACAAGGGATGTAGAAAATATGTGACTCTGACTACAAAATGCTGGCCTGCATTCCAGACTCAGTTCGGATTTGTTCCCTGCTATGTGAACAGCCGTCTGACAGGACGCGGAATCCCTGTATCCTGTGAAGTGGATATCTGGGGAACTTTAAGCGAATATCTGGGAACTGTTATCAGCCAGGATGCCGTTACACTTCTGGATATCAACAACACAGTACCGGCTGACATGTATGAAGGCGAGATCAAAGGCAAATACGACTATACACACAAAGATACCTTCATGGGCTTCCACTGCGGCAATACCGCATCCGGAAAACTGTCCTTCTGCTCCATGAAATATCAGATGATCATGGCAAGAACACTTCCGGAAGAAGTGACACAGGGTACTTTGGAAGGTGATATCGCTCCCGGTGAGATCACATTCTACCGTCTGCAGAGCACAGCAGACTGCAAACTGCGCGCTTACATTGCACAGGGCGAGGTTCTGCCTGTAGCAACACGTTCCTTTGGTGCCATTGGTGTGTTCGCCATTCCGGAGATGGGACGTTTCTACCGTCACGTTCTGGTGGAGAAGAACTATCCGCATCACGGAGCTGTGGCTTTCGGTCACTTTGGAAAAGCATTATATGAAGTATTCAAATATTTAGGCGTGGAAGTGGAAGAAATCAACTACAACCAGCCAAAAGGTGTTCTGTATCCAACAGAGAATCCATTTGCATAAAAATATCTGCTGACAAAATCAGGAGGCTGCCCGCAAGAGCAGCCTCTATCTGAACATGCATTTCAGAAGAATACTGTATTTAGTTTAAGAGATAAAGGAGAATCAATCATGTTATATATTGGCGTGGATTTAGGAACTTCTGCCGTAAAGCTGCTTCTCATGAACGGCGAAGGCAAAATAGAGAAGATCGTTTCCAGGGAATACCCTCTTTCCTTCCCTCATCCCGGCTGGTCTGAGCAGAAGCCGGAAGACTGGTGGAGAGAAAGTCTGGAGGGCATCAGGGAACTGACTGCAGACTGTGATAAGAGCCAGGTGGCAGGTATCAGCTTCGGCGGACAGATGCATGGACTTGTTATTTTAGATGAGCAGGACAACGTGATCCGTCCGGCTATTCTGTGGAATGACGGAAGAACAGGCAAGGAGACAGACTATCTGAACCAGGTAATAGGAAAAGACAAGCTGTCCCAGTATACAGCCAACATTGCATTTGCCGGCTTTACCGCACCCAAGATCCTGTGGGTAAAGGAAAACGAACCGGAAAACTTTAAGAAGATCAAAAAAATCATGCTTCCGAAAGATTATCTGGCATACAAACTGTCAGGTACACACTGCTGTGATATGTCAGACGCATCCGGTATGCTGCTTCTTGATGTAAAGAACCGTTGCTGGTCTAAGGAGATGCTGGATATCTGCGGTATCACAGAAGAGCAGATGCCGAAACTCTTTGAAAGCTATGAGACTGTGGGCACGCTGAAACCGGAGCTTGCAGAGGAGCTGGGAATTCCGGCCTCCTGTAAGATCGTGGCAGGTGCAGGTGACAACGCTGCTGCGGCTGTAGGTACGGGAACCGTAGGTGACGGAATGTGTAATATTTCTCTGGGAACCAGCGGAACCATCTTTATCTCCAGTAAAGATTTTGGTGTGGACCCCAATAATGCCCTTCACGCCTTTGCTCATGCTGACGGGTGCTATCATCTGATGGGCTGTATGCTCAGTGCTGCGTCCTGCAACAAATGGTGGATGGATGAGATCATCGGAACCAAGGATTACGCAGGAGAACAGGCCAAGATCGAGAAGCTGGGCGAGAACAATGTGTATTTCCTGCCGTATCTGATGGGAGAGCGCTCTCCTCACAACAATCCCAATGCCAGAGGTACCTTTATCGGCCTGACCATGGACAGTACAAGAGCTGATATGACGCAGGCCGTACTGGAAGGTGTTGCCTTTGCTATCCGTGATTCCTTTGAGGTTGCCAAATCTCTGGGCGTCAAGATTGAGCGTACAAAAATCTGCGGCGGCGGAGCAAAGAGTCCTCTGTGGAAAAAAATGATCGCCAATATATTAAATATCAAGGTGGATGTCATTGAATCCGAGGAAGGCCCGGCCCTGGGCGGCGCTATGCTGGCTGCTGTGGCAAATGGGGAATTTGCTTCCGTAGAGGATGCTGCTGCCAAAATCGTGAAGGTGATCGACACAGTGGAGCCGGAACCGGAACTGGCTGCAAAATACGAGGAGAAATACCGCAAGTTCGCAAAGATTTATCCCACAGTTAAAGATCTTTTCAGCGAGATCATCTAGTATATCAGGAATTAAGACTAGTACATCGTTCATTAAATAACTACCCTATTCACTGGCCTGATTTTCCGATAGCACAGGTGCAAAAGCCTCAGCGTAGCCCGCTACGCCTACGTTTTTGCGCCTGCACTCTCGAAAAATTATTCTCAGTGATAGTGAAGTGTTTAATTTACGATGTACTAGTAAACAGGGAAGCTGTTTGACTATTTCATAAATGATAAACTGATCAAATAAAGAGCCAGTCGAATAGGGAATACCGGCTTGGCGAAATACAGCGATGACTGCTGTCACAGGGACTCTCATAAGCCCGTGACAGCAGTTTGTTTTTGCTTAAAAACCCTTCCGCATCTTCCAGTCCGTCAAAGAATCCTGTGTGTGGGAAGAACACTGGTGTTGCTTTCCCGCGGCAAAGTGTGATATACTGTCCCAGTACCGCATTATATTAATGCCGGTGCAGTACCGGATTGTGTCCGAAAATTCATTCCCACAATCTGCACGCTCCATTTTGGAGTGTGATGAAAGACAGGATCTTAAGTTTTCTATTGTCAAATATGAGGTGAAAAAAATGAAATACGTTCTGGATGTGCATACCCATACCCTTGCCAGCGGGCATGCATACAATACGATTCGTGAGATGGCAATGGCTGCTTCTGAAAAGGGATTGGAACTGCTGGGAGTTACAGAGCATGGAGTTGCTATGCCGGGTACCTGCAATGGATTTTATTTTGATAATACAAAAATGTTGAACCGCCGGATGTTTGGGGTGGAGATGCTCTTTGGCGTTGAAGCCAATATTATGGATTACAGCGGAAGCCTGGATATGGAAGAACGCCTTTTAAAACGGATGGATATCGTCATAGCCAGCATGCATATCCCTACGATAAAGCCTGGATCCAGGGAAGAGAATACCCAGGCATATCTGGGAGCAATGAAAAATTCCTATGTGGATATAATCGGGCACCCGGATGACGGTCGCTACCCGGTAGATTTTCTGGCGCTTGTGCAGGCTGCAAAGGAGCACCATGTACTGTTGGAGCTGAACAACAACTCTCTGGACCCACGCTGCAGCAGGGAGAACGGGGAAGAAAATGTGAAAACAATGCTCCGGTATTGTATGGAATATCAGGTCCCTATAGTCATGAACAGCGATGCGCATGTGGACGAACTGATCGGCTGCCGCTGGTATTCAGAAAAGATAGTAGAGGAAATGCAGTTTCCGGAGGAACTGATCGTGAACCGTTCTGTTGAAGAATTGAAGAAATATGTGCATAAAAACAATAATTAATAAAATTTTAATACTTTAGTATAAAAAAAGTGCACAAGACTGCTTTACTTTAAAATTTTAGTGTGCTACTATATATACGGGTGATGTGTTACTACACTTGGGGTGAAAACTAAACAATAAGGAGAATGTATGTATATGAGCAAGAAAATTCATACGGAGGCAGTAGACTCCCTGTTTGATGCTGTCCTCAGTTTAAAGAACAGAGAAGAGTGTTATCTCTTTTTCGAGGATGTGTGTACAATAAATGAGATTCTTTCCCTTTCACAGCGTTTTGAGGTTGCTAAGATGCTGAAGGATAAGAGAACATATTTGGATATCTCTGAGAAGACAGGGGCTTCCACAGCCACGATTAGCCGTGTAAACAGAAGTCTGAACTACGGCAATGACGGATATGAGATGGTCTTTGAAAGAATAGCAGACAAAAAAGAAGAAACAGAAGTGTAAAAAAGCAGAAATATAAAAAAGAAACAGAAGTGTAAAAAACAGAAATATAAAAAAGAAACAGAAGCGTAAAAAACAGAAATATAAAAAAGAAACAGAAGCGTAAAAAACAGAAATATAAAAAAGAAACAGAAGTGTAAAAAAGCTGAAGTGTAAAAAAGAAACAAAAGTATCAAAAGAAATAAAAGTATAAGAAGATGCAGTCGGAACTTTTGAAAGTTCCGGCTTTTCTTTTTTTATATCATTACAATACCGGGAAATCTGTTACTTTTTACAGTCAGACAGTAACGGACGGCACTTTAATGAGATAAAAAGACAGTGTTTTACTTGACACCACTGAACATGTTCAGTATAATAGAGGCAAGAACAAACTGAACGCGTTCAGTTGGAAAAGGCATTTGAAATTCAGCTCTTTTTGGAAGTGCACACCAAACAGGGGCTGCTTATGGGAGGTAAGAAAATGGGTAATAGAAAATGGGAACATCTTATTATTTCTCCGGATTATGTACCGCCGGTAATGGACGATGAAAGGGACGACAAAGGAGATATCAAGACAGGAAGAACATTGGGGCAGACATACAGCTCCTCAGATCTGTTTCCTGACTGCAAGGTGAATATGAGCCTGTCCTGGTTCTATGAGATTCCCAATAAGAATCCTTATGTGGATGAACATGTACATGACGTGGATGAGCTGGTATTTTTCATGCCCAATTACAACGGAGTGGGAGATGACATTAATGCTGTGTGGGGGGAAGCGGATTTCTATATTGACGGAGAGCCTTACACCATCACAAAAAATACATGTATCTACTGTCCTGCAGGAGTAAAACACTGTCCGATCGTTTACAAAAAAATCATCCGTCCCCACTGCTTTATGACGATTCTGCTCACCAGTGAATATGTGAGAGAACAGGCCGGCAAGATTGTAAAGAATATCGGCGGAAAGTTCATTGAGGTAGGAGAGAGCAAGTAGATAAAGGGGTTACGCGTATGGAAGAAAAAGATATTTTATGGGGTCTTACAGATGTCAATACCATGGAGGAAATCCGGGAGAAGGCATTTGCACTGATTGGTAAGATACGTTTTATGCCGGCGGCAACTGTGAACGACGGCCAGCCGGAGAACAGGATACTGGATTTTAACCGCCTGAGTGACGGGAATCTGTATTTCATGACATCCAAGGGGAAACCCACATATGAACAACTCTGCAAACGTCCTCAGTTAGTGCTGAATACGCTGATAGATGAGAGATATTCTCTGCGTTTGAGTGCATGGGTCAGCGAGACAGAAGACCAGGCAGTTTGGGATGAGTTTTTCAAACTGAATCCCGGTACAAAAGAGATGTACCGGAAGAATTTTGACATAGTGGCTCTTTACAAGCTTGACAGAGGGGAAGGAGAGATTTTCCATCTGTACGCCAATGAGAGAATACGGCGTCTGCGCTTTGCATTCGGCGGAGATGAGATAAGACCCATGACTTATAGGATCACCGAGGAGTGTGTGGGCTGCGGTGTCTGTCAGGAAAATTGTGTGGAACGCGCGATCCATCAGAAGGAAGACGGGAAATATTACATAAAAGAAATGGATTGCGACGACTGCGGCATTTGTTATACAAAATGTCCGCAGGCGGATACGGCATTGATCTGCCGTTTGAAGGAAAAAGGGAAAACTTGAGGTTTGGGCTGAGTGTGAGAGGTGAATATTTATGGCTAAAACAAATGCTGATGGTTCAAAAAGTTTAGGTCGCGGCGATTTGCTGGCGATTGCAATCGGTAACGTAATTGGCGGCGGTGTTATGACAATGACCGGTCTTGCCATTGGGATCACAGGGCGTTCTATTTTACTGTCCTATATTATCTGTGCGGTTATGGTAACTATTGTGGCACTGCCGCAGTTCTTTTTATCAGGTACGATCCGTATGAACGGCGGATTCTATACGCAGGCAGCCATGTTCGGCGGCAAGTGGTTTGCCGGACTGTATTCTGTAGTGTTTGTCAGTTACTTTTTTGGCGCGACCATGTATTCTGCATCCTTTGCGGACTACGTGCTCTCCGCGTTTCCGGAGATCAACGGCAAGATCGTGGCCTTCGCAATCCTGACCATATTCGTGGTCTTAAATCTCTGCGGAATCCAGGTGGCTGCGAAAGTACAATATCTGCTGGTAATTGTTCTGGTAATTGCGCTGCTTCTCTTTACAGGTTTTGGAATCATCCATCTGGAACCAGGATATTTTGATGAGAATCAATTTTTCACGAACGGATTCACGGGAGTTATGTCTGCGGCAGCATTGCTGTCCATGGCCACCAGCGGCGCTACCTTTATAATCAATATGAGCCGTGAGGCCAAGAACCCCAAGAAGGATATTCCGTTTTGTATCGTTGTCGGAACTGTGATCGTTACGATCCTTTACATTGGTGTAGGTGTGGTTGCAGCAGGTGTGTTCCCGGTGGAACATGTTGCAGGCCAGAACCTGTCCAAGGTGGCAAGAGAAATCCTGCCCACTCCGTTGTATATTTTCTTTATCGTGGGCGGCGCAATGGTAGCTTTGGTGACATCTCTGAACGCAAACCTGGGATGGCTGCAGGCCCCCATCGCACAGGCCGCGGAAGATGGATGGTGGCCGAAGTTTTTTGCAAAACGTAATGACAAGTTCGGTACACCCCATTATATCATCCTGACAATTTATGTACTCTGCTCAGTTATTATTTTAAGCGGCATGAATGTGGGAGATATTGCAAATATCGGAAACACCCTGGCTAACTGTGTACAGGTCATTCTGTGCCTGGCTATTATCACCATGCCTAAGAAAATACCGGAAATCTGGAAACGCTCCCAGTTCCATATCAATGATAAACTGTATACATTTTTATGTGTCATGGGTGCCCTTGTCAGTGCGGCATTTGTTTACTATGAGTGTCTGGAGATCCATATGAATTATGTTATCGGAATTTTGACTTATCTGGCTGTGGCATGTATTTATCCGCTGATCCGTCAGAAGTTCCACAAGGTGGAGATAGAAGTCAGCTACGAGGAAGCATAGGGGATACCAGAGATAAAATTCAGATTGGGAGGTATTGTAATGTCAGATTTTAATCCGGCTCCGGCTCTGGGGCTGACGGAGGAAAGCTCCAATGAAGAAATAAAAAAAGCAGCATTTCAGTTTGTCCATGAAGTGGGATATATGGTGTTCGGCACAACCGCGATTGACGGGAAGATGCCCACAGCCAGAGGACTGGAAGTGCACTATCTGGACGATGAAGGAAACTTTTATATAGGAATTGCAAAGGGAAAGCCCGTATATTATGAGCTTCAGAAAAATCCATATCTGGTGGGAACCATTATCCGAGATACCGTGAAACGTCTGTCTGCAAGTGTTAGACTGAATGCCCATGTGACAGAGATAGACCCGGAAGAACACCCTGAGATCTATGCGAAATACTGGGAATTGAATCCGGGAACCAAGGCACTTTACAGGAAAGATCTGGATATGTTCCGTATCTTTATCCTGGACAGCGGGGAGGGTGAGATTTTTCATCTTCCCGAGGACGACATTGTCTGCCGTCTGCGTTTCTGCTTCGGCGGTGCCAAAGTCCGTCCCTGGGCCTATGTGATCGATCAGGAGCGCTGTGTGGGATGCGGCACCTGTGAGGAGGTCTGTATGGAGGATGTGATCCATCCAACGGCTGACGGGAAATATGAGATCAAACATTTCGGATGTTTGGAGTGCGGCCGATGTGCCATGAACTGTCCGAATGATGCCATTGACTGCAGCTGCAGATAGGAAAAATAAGGTTTTGATTTTTATATACGATCAAGGGGGAATCTCTCTGTTTCAGCAGAGAGATTTTCCTGTTTCTGTGAAAAACAGAATGAACGTCAGCTTCGCCGTGCGAAGTAAAATCCCGGGTCAGCCCGGCCACAGCAGAAAGTGGACAATTATTGTTGACTTCTAAAAATAAGACTGATATTATGGGAGTGCCGGAATATTAAAGAAAAGTTGAGGAAGTATTTATGGGAACATCTGCTGGAGAAGGGAAAAAACAGGAAAATAAAAAGGAAGAGATTCTGAAAGTATCGCGAGGATTTTTTATAGAACAAGGGTATGAGAAGACAAGTATGCGGCAGATTGCGGCTGCCGCTGATGTGAGCCTGGGGCTGGTAGCTTATCATTTTAAGACAAAACGTGATATTGCGCTGGAGATCGTACAGCGGATGTATCACAGATTTGCCGCTTTTGCGAAGATGTATGTGAACCGGCACAGGAATCCGATCCTGTATTCCGGGCTTCTTGTCAATCTGAATTACATGGTGTTTTCCTCAGAAAAATATGAGGCCTTTTACCGGGATATACTGCGCAATGATATACTGCTCGATGTGATCGCACAGTCCGGGGTGGAGACTTATATGAGTATCCGCGACAACTACAGGCCGGATCTGTCGGATGAGGAAGCCGAGAAAATGGGCTGGTACGGCAACTTTATTTCTGTCAGTATGGAACGCACCCTCGTGCTCTATGATGAAAGCCTGGAGATGATGGAGGGAAGCATACCGGATGTGATCTTTAAGTCCTATATGGGCTTGTGGAGATTTCCGGATGTGGACAGGATCATGGAAGAGGTCTGTACTGAGAGCAGAGAGCTGGCAGAAAGGATTCTGGGAGAGCATCCGGAGATATATAGATAAGATAGATATGAAATTCTGTGAAAAAAGGCGTGGAGAGACTGCTGAGAAGGTCTCTCCACGCTTTTTTGTGGGGGGTAAATAAATATAAGGTCATAGTTACTATTCAGCCTTTAGACTTCATAGCAACAAAAGCATGCACGCAGACTGTCAAAACCGCAGTCCGGCGCGTGGCTGCGTCGGGATTCCTTGCAAATGCAAGGCAACACCTCGCGGGACAGTGGAAGGCTGAACTGTTACAGATTATATACTTTGCTGTATTTTTTTTAGATATCGGACAGAGATATCACAGGTGTATCCGGCATTTAGTTGAATGCAGTGTCTTTTGCTGTCAATGCTTCGGATATGGTTTTTATTTACTATAATAGAGCTGTGACAGTGCAGCATGTAAGGGGCAAGGTTTGGTTCTAATTCTTTTATACTTCCGCGGATCTCATGGGTGCCGTTTTTCGTATAAATCAGGATTTTATGGGTACCGGGCACTTTGGTAATATAGTATATATCTTCTTGATACAACTGGATTATCTGCCGGCCTTCTTTTATTTTTAAAGTGTCCGCAGACTGGGAAGGATGAAATTCTCTTTCATGTATCGTATCAAGAGAACGGGCGATGCGGGCCTTGATTTGGGCCGGACTGTCTTTGGCGATAAAATCAGTGGCTGTTATTTGATATTCCAGTATAGTCAGACTTAGTTCGGAATGAGAACTGATAAAGATAATATATCCATCAGGGTCCAGTTCACGGATCGATTTTCCGAGTTCAATCCCCTCTCTTCCTGTACCCAGATCGATATCTAAATAGTAGATACCTTTGTTGCGTCCCTTGCGGACCGCGGCCAGTAAGTCATCAGCATTTTCGGATACACAGGTGATTTCCATTGAGTAATCATGAAATAACAAATAGTTTTGAACCGCTTCTTCGTACAGACGGAGAAGCTGTGGTTCATCTTCACAAATGAATATGGAAAGCATAGAAACCTCCTTTATTTTGCTTATACAGCAGAGATGTTTACCCTTTTTCCCTTAGAAGTAAAAGTCTCCGGTAATTTGAGTTGCTGCAGGAAATAGTTATTATTGCAATTGGTATTGTGTAAAATATCAGGATATTGGCTTAGGATTTTTCGTGCATTGAAAAGTCCTATACCATGTCCGTCTTCCTTTGGTCGTATGACCGGATTGATATAGATTTTCAATGTTAATAATTTGAGATTTACAAGAATTCTTAATTAATATCGTAAGAAAATCATTGTCCTTTATAATTCCGCAAAATAAAAACTTTGTATCAGTTTCTGCCGCAGCTTCTATTGCATTATCCAAAAATATTCCGATCACTCTGGACAAATCCATGGAATCCATATAGGGAATATGATCTATAACATCAGGTATAGCAATTTCCAGGTGTAAACACTGCGAAGAGGATAGCATGAGCTTTTGATAAATGATACTCTTTAATTCAAGGACATGGAGATTTCCAAGGGCAACCAGGGATATATCAGAATTGGTAAGCTGATCTCTGGTGGGTAAAATTTTTGTATGAAAATATGTATCCAATCCTTTATGATCATTTTGTTGAAAATAGCAGTCCATGGTAGTTAATATATTCAAATAATCATGTCGGAAGGAACGCATCTGCCGGTAAAGATTTTCAATATTTTGGGTATAATCCTTTAAATTTTCGTATTCTGCTGCTTTACGCTTCTCTTCAGATTCCTTATTTACTGTTTTTACAATAAAATACAACAGGACACCGGTTAGTAGAAAATATGCAATAAATAGAATACTGTTAATTACCAAAACATTTGGAGGGTATCCTAAATATTCACCGGAGGTAAAATTGAAAATAAATATAATGGCACAGGAAACTACGAAGGTAAAGATCAAAAATAGCAGTTTACGGGTGAAAGTAAATTTATATATAAGTTTTCTTAAATAAAATCCCAATGTATATGTCACGAGGTAAGAGAGAATAAGGAATAAAAAATCAAATATTGTGCCATAAAAAGGATTTAAGTCCATTATATTTATATGAAATAAGAGGTATCCCAGTGAAAGACAAATATAATTGAGAGTAACACTTATTATATAACCCAGAAGAGCTAGTGTACAGCTTAAAGGTTTTGATTTTTGTATTAATGCAATATTTATAAGAATAATGATCAAACAGAAAAAAGTTCCGTAATTTCCAATTGAATCAGCAGTCAAAAAACAAATAATATAAGTTTCTAAAATAAGAAGTATTTTATATCGAATGGACATTTTATCAGGTAACATATTAGTGCAGGCGAATGTAAAAGTGAGAGCGCCAAGTGCCAATTCCAGATAATACATTATAAATCTCCTATGGGTATATGTGGTAAATACTGCGGTTTTCGTTACATTACCGAGAATAAAAGGGTGATTTTTTTACTTATACAGCAGAAATATTTATTTTTTTTATTTTAGAGGAACATATCTCCGGTAATTTTAGCTGTTGCAGGAAATAATCATCACGACAAATGGTACTGTGTAAAACATAAGGATATTGACCGAGAATTTTACTGTTTTTATAATAAAATATAATAGGACTCCAGTTAATATAAAATAAGCAAGAAAAAGAAGACTATTGATGACTAAAACACTGGGGAATATTCTAAATGTTCGCCTGAGATAAAATTGAAAATAAAGATGACAGCACAGACGGATACGAAAGAGAATATAAAAACAATAGTTTTCGGTTTAAAGTAATTTTATATATAGTTTTCTTGAAAAGGTATTACTTTATAGAATAGATGTATTTTCTCAGGGAGCATATTAATACAGACGGAGACCAGTATCAGTGAAGACAGAATTGAGGATATAATAGAATGCATAGAGCCTCCTTTGGCATTTGTGATGATAATGTGTTAATGTGTTGTTAAAGAAAAGGATATATAATAAGAATGGAAAAGTCAAGACAATGAGAAAGAAAAAGAAATTCTGAGGTTTCCTGAATTATTTGCGCAACTGAAAATAACAGATCCTGTTAACACAGATTGGTAGAAGTATCCGTATTCAGGCGTTATACTTAATGGAAAGGAGTGTGAAAAATATGATTTCTGTGAATTTGAATACACTGCGTAAGCAGAGGGGCTACTCCCAGGAGGAGGTAGCTGAGAAGATCGGTGTCTCCCGTCAGGCAGTGGCAAAATGGGAGAGCGGTGAGACTGTGCCAGATCTTGAAAATACCATGGCGCTTGCCGGATTGTATGGGGTAAGCATAGATAATCTGGTAAATTACCAGGCAAAAAAAGAGGGGCTGCAGATTCCGCCAAAAGGAAAACATGTATTTGGTTCCGTGACGGTGGGAGAGAGAGGACAGATCGTTATCCCTAAAAAAGCAAGAGATATTTTCGGGATCAAACCGGGTGACAGCCTTTTGATGCTTGGAGATGAGGAGCAGGGGTTGGCTATGGTAAAGACGGAAATCTTTATGGAGCTGGCCAAAGAAATTCTGGAGAAAGGGGGCAGATTTGATGAAGGCGATCGAGACAAACAATCTGACAAAGAAATATAAGGACGTGACTGCTGTGGATGAGCTGTGTCTTTCTGTGGAACAGGGAGAACTGTTTGCGCTGCTTGGCGTAAACGGAGCAGGAAAAACCACGACCATAAAAATGCTGTCCTGCCTGACTACTCCCACAGCCGGAGACGCAAAGCTTCTGGGTGACAGCGTGGTGACAGCCCCCATGAAGGTGAAAGAAAAAATCAATCTTTCGCCTCAGGAAACAGCAGTCGCGCCAAATCTGACGGTATCAGAAAATCTGGAGTTTATCTGTGGTATTTATGGAATCAAAAAAGAGGAAGCTGCCCGGAAGGCAAAGGACATGATCGCAAGATGCAGTCTTGGTGAAATTGCAGGAAAAAAGGCCAGGACGCTTTCCGGAGGATGGCAGAGGCGGCTGTCCATTGCCATGGCACTTATCTCAGAACCTGAGATCCTTTTTCTGGATGAGCCTACACTGGGACTGGACGTATTGGCGAGAAGGGAGCTGTGGGATATGATCCGGGAATTGAAGGGGAAAGTGACCGTGGTGCTAACTACACATTATCTGGAGGAGGCGGAGAGCCTTTCCGACAGGATCGGAATTATGGCCGGGGGGAGACTTTTTGCAGTGGGAACGGCAGAGGAACTGACCAGGAAGGCCGGCAGAGAAAAATTTGAGGAGGCATTTGTTGTGCTTTGCAGGGGAGGGAGTTTATCATGAAAACAATGGCATTTGCAACACGGAACGCCAAGGAAATTTTGAGAGATAAGACAACTCTGGGATTTGGTATTGGATTTCCTGTTATTTTGTTACTTCTTTTATCCCTAATCGGGGCAAATGCACCCGTGGATTTATTTGATGTGGATAAATTAACCCCTGGTATCGCTGTATTCGGAATGTCGTTTATATCGCTATTTTCCGGCATGATCATTGCAAAAGACAGATCAAGCTCCTTTATGATGCGGCTTTTTGCCTCACCTATGGATGCCGGGGATTTTATTGCGGGATATACGCTGCCGCTGATCCCCATGGCAGTGGTGCAGATACTGATCTGTTTTGTGACGGCACTGTTCCTGGGACTTTCCGCCAGCTTGAATATACTACTGACAGTGGTGGTTTCCATACCAGCAGCGCTGTTGTTTATCGGTATTGGCCTGCTCTGCGGCAGCGTGTTCAATGACAAACAGGTGGGAGGTGCCTGCGGTGCGCTGCTCACCAACTTAAGCGCATGGCTTTCCGGTACATGGTTCGATCCGGCTATGGTCGGAGGTGCATTTGGAAAATTGGCAAAGAGTCTGCCATTTCTGCATGCAGTAGATGCGGGCAGGTATGCGCTTTCGGGGGAATACGGAAAGATCATGCCGGAACTGTTGTGGGTCCTGGCATATGCGGTGGTGGTGGATGCGGCTGCTGTGCTGGTGTTCAGACATAAGATGAAAAGAGAATAGGAAGTACCTCTGGCTTAGACGCCGTAGAAATCCAGAAACTGTCTGGTTTCCGGGCGTGCAGGTGCAGAGAGGATGTTGTCCTTGGGGCCGGATTCCCAGAGGGTTCCGTTGTGAAAGAAATAGACTTCATCCGCGATCCTTTTGGCCTGCTGCAGGCTGTGGGTTATGAGAACCAGAGCACAATTGGTTTCTCCGGTGTATTCCTGAATTAATTTTTCCGACAAAAAAGTGGCCTCCATATCCATGGCGGCAGTGGGTTCATCCAGAATAACAAGATGGAATTGCTTCATCATCAATCGGGCCAGCGCCATCCGTGCAGTTTCACCGCCGGAAAGGCAGTTGGCCCGTTTTGATGCCAGGCCGCTGATCTGCAGAACACGCATTAAATACTCCGCCCTTTTTGGGTCTTTATTTCCGAGCAGGATATTGGATTGGGTGCTCATACGGAATGCATAAGTTTTCTGGGGCAGGTACCCCACAGAGATGGCTGAGTCCAGCGGTTTCTTTTTTTGATCGGCTGTGAGTGTACCAGCCAGAATTTTGGCAAAAGTGGATTTACCGCTTCCATTAGGTCCGATAATGCTGTAGATTTTTCCGGGCTGAAAATGCAGTTCAGGGATATTAAGAACTGTCATACTGCCATAAGTTTTAGAAAAAGCAGAGATCTTCATCGGCTCAATCTCCTTTGTATAAGAGAAATTAAAATATTGATCATCAGCGAGATGGTAAGCAGGATCATGCCCAGTGCGATTCCTTTGGAGAAATTTCCCCGGTTGATATACTGCATGATGGCTGTGGTCATTACATTGGTTTTCCACGATATTGCACCGCCCACCATGGAAACGGCGCCAACTTCAGCGATCGCCCTTGCAAATGCCAATAAATAGACGGAAAAAATCTGATAAGTACATTCATTGGTCAGCAGCAAAAAAATCTTAAAACCGCCAAGCCCAAGTCCGCTGGCGGTTTCCCTGATGGCAGGTGCGATTCCGGAAATATAGGTTTCCATATTCCCTATGACAATAGGTGTGATCAATACTACCTGGGCGATTATCATAATATTTACGGTAAAAAGAATTTTCCAGTGCCGGAAAGGTCCGACACCAGAAAATAACATATAAAACAAAAGTCCGCAGACCACAGGCGGCATACCCATCAAAGTACGGTTCAGCACCAGCAGAATACTTCTGCCGCGAAAACGACAGGCACCAAACCAGATTCCCAGCGGTACACCCAGCAAAAGGGCAATGATGGAACTGGTGAGACTCATCTTGGCTGTGATAAAAAGTATGTTGCAGAGTTCCGCATCTGCGCTCAGAATCAGTTGAATTGCTTTTTCAAATGCAGACTGCATCTTTTGTGTCCTTTCCGGTTATTGTCCTCCTATACGTGTTTTTACGGTCAGCGCAGTAAATGCGCTGACCTGTCCAGTGTGTGTCTAGGAGTTATCAGAATTTTTCAAAATGTACTTTTTCTGTGGAAAGCTCATCCATAGTATGTGGGCGGGGATGGTTTTCTGTCATTCCGAGGGAAAGGATCGCCTCCAGCTTATAATCCTTTGGAAAGTGAAGCAATTCCCGTACGGCTTCTTCTGTTGTCTTCTCATCGGACGCCATTCTCAGTCTTCCCTGTATCCAGCAGCTCCCTACTCCCATAGAATCTGCCATCAAATGCATATTTGCCATAGCGATGGAGCAGTCTTCTGTCCATACATCCGTCTTAGCCGGGTCGCCTACGACGACGATGGCACAGTCTGCGCCCTCCAACATTCCGGAGCCGGATTTTCTGACCTTTGACAGTTTCTGCAGCATGGCCTTATCTTTTACTACGATGAATTCCCATGGTTTTAATCCTCTGCCGGATGGCGCCAGAAGGCCTGCCTGGATGATCAGATCGAGTTTTTCCCGAGGTATGGCTTCTCCGTTATAGGTTCTTACACTTCTGCGATTTAACATTTTTTCCAGTAATTCTAATTCCATGTGATATCCTCCTATCGGCAAATAGATGTTTAACAGTTATCACTCAGCGTTGATCTCGCCGTTGTTTGCAGAGAAGGTAAGGAAGGTAGCTTTATCGGTTAAGATATAGGCTTCTTTTTCCTCTGCCATGACAAGACATGCACCCATACCTGCATTTGCTGAGATATACCATTCTGTATAATCCGCAAAGGATTCCGGTTCTGCTGTGATCCCAAGGTTCTCCGGCCATAGAGACAGCTCTTTTGTATGGGTACCGGAACCGTCACCGCGGGAGATGAACGTGTACTTGCCATCTGCGATGGCGGCGAATGCGTCCAGAACACTTTCACAGGAGGCAGCTCCTGCAGGGTCAGAAGAGGGACCACACAGAACAAAATAATTGTAGAGGAAGGAATTGCGTTCTGACTGGAAACCTTCAACTGTGCGGGCAAAGCCTTCTTCCACAAAGGCTTCTTCCTGGACTTTGGCGTGTACAAGAATAAGGTCTGCATTGCCGTTTTTGGCTGCTGCGATGGCCTGACCGGTCCCTGCGGACTGAACTTCTACGGTATAGCCATATTTTTCCTCAAATGTGGGAAGCATATGGGAGAGAAGCCCGGAGTCATTTACTGAAGTAGTGGTGGAGAGACGGATCACCTTATTGTCTTCTGTGGCAGGGGCAATTTCCCCGGAGTAGACAGGGGCATCCTCTTTTACATAAAACAAATGCTCACCATAGTCTGCCACGCCGTATTCATCGGCTATGTCCAGAGCTTCCTGACTGAGAAACCATTCTGTCAGAGCGTCTGCGCCCTGTGTATTGACAGAAACATCAGAGACGGGATTGTTGTCAGCATCCACAAAGGGCGCTTCGGAATTTACCGCGATAACGGTATAGGTGTTGAGCATGTTGTCGTCGGCCTCTTTCAGGATGACTGTGTCAATTTTTTCCTCCTTAGCTTTGTCGTCAGATGTATCAGCGGCTGGTTCTTCTGCTGTATCGGCCGCTGAACTGCTGTCTGCGTCAGTCGCTGATCCTGTTTCGGCTGTGGGTTTTGTCTGGGTGTCGTCAGCCTTTCCGCAGCCTGTGTAAAGTGCCAGGGCAAGAGTAAGGGTCAGCAGGATTGGGATTCTTTTCATTTTCATTAGTTTGTCCTCCATATTTTTGAGATAAAAAATGACCAGCCAATCCAATACCAAAGTGCATAAAAATAGTGCGAATCGTTTGGTTTTGAAAAGAGGCTCGTCCACCGCTTAACAAAAATATGGGACTGTCGTAATATTTCACTCCGTTCTTGTACAGGCAGTCATTTATGCAATGTACTATATCATAGATTTTGTGCATTATCAATATAAAATTTTTGTCTGTTTTCAGATTCTGTTGGATGATATGTGAGAAAAACCCTGGAAACAAGCCGTATTATATTGATTTTTGGGGCATTTTCTGGTAAGATAAAAATGTTTATAATACGTGCAAAATGTTCATGATAAGAACAATGGGCGAGAGGGTTTCGACATGATTGGGGTAAATGATTGAGAGATAGAAATGTGAGACTGATAGAAATAAGTGACTGATAGAAATGAGTATCTGATTTTAATCCATTACAGGGGGAGGTATATTGTATGCTGCATGTAAAAACACCGGAAGAGGTTCTATCTCTGATCCAACAGGAGTTCAAACCTCTCAAAGACAGGACTGAGCTGGTATCTCTTTTGGATTCCATGGGCAGGGTCCTGGCAGATGATATTGCCGCAAAGGAGTATGTACCTGATTTTGACCGCTCTACGGTAGACGGATATGCAGTACGGGCAAGGGATACTTTCGGCTGTTCTGATGCGATTCCGGCTATTTTGTCCCTTGATAGGGAAGTGCTGATGGGGGAAGGGGCTGATTTTGAACTTCAGCCGGAAACCTGCTGTGCCGTGCCCACCGGCGGAGCCGTACCAAAAGGGGCGGATTGTGTGGTGATGATCGAATATGCGGAGGATTACGGTGACGGTACCATCGGTATTTTGAAACCTGCCGCACCGGGAGAAAATATGATCTTCCGGGGAGATGATGTGTTTCCTGGGAAAATCATTTTGCGAAGAGGGCGGGTTATCACCTCACAGGATATAGGGGCCATGGCCGCCATTGGTCAAGTTATGGTTCCGGTGGTGAAAAAGCTGACCGTGGGTGTCATTTCCACGGGAGATGAACTGGTCCCGCCAAAGGAGGTTCCGAAAGCAGGACAGATCCGCGATGTGAACAGTCCTATGCTGGAGGCCATGCTGACCGCGTTCGGAGCAGAGGTGGTCAGCTATGGGATCATGAAGGATGATGAGGTGGTACTTGCTTCTGTTATGGAGAAGGCTGCCGCTGAATGTGACGCGGTGCTGTTGTCAGGAGGCAGCAGTGTGGGAATCAAGGATATCTCCTGCCGGATCATTGAGTCCATGGGTACTCTGCTGTTACATGGCATTGCGATGAAACCCGGCAAACCAACCATACTGGGTCGGGCGGGGTGTAAGCCTCTTGTGGGTCTTCCGGGGCATCCTGTGGCCGCTTATTTTGTGGCAAAATTATTTGTGCTGCCTCTGCTCGGAAGACTTATGGGGCGGGAAATGGGCAGTTATACGGTCACTGCCAAAATTTCTGAAAGTGTCACAGCCAATCATGGGCGTGCCCAGTATCACTGTGTCCGGCTGGAAAAAACAGATGACCGGTGGATCGCCCGGCCTATCCGGGGAAAATCCGGGCTGATCACTACTTTGGCGGGAGCTGACGGCTATTTCTGCATTACGAGAGACTGCGAAGGTATCCCTAAGGGGACGGAAATACAAGTGCATGTACATATGGGAGAATAAAGAGATGGGATTTAAATATTTGACAAATGTGCCGCTTAAACAGGCGCGGAGAGATTATCTGAACTTGCTGATCAAAAACGGTTTTGCCCCAAAGACAGAATGTATACCTGTTCAGGAGGCCTGCGGGAGGGTCACTGCAAAGGCTGTTTATGCTGTTATCTGTGCACCCCATTATGCGGCAAGCGCTATGGACGGCGTGGCTCTGCGGGCAGAAGCCTCCTTCGGGGCCACGGAGACTACACCGGTTACACTGACCGCCGGGCAGTATGTGGTGGTGGATACAGGTGACCCCATTCCCGACGGCTGTGATGCAGTCATTATGGTGGAAGAAATTGTGAAAAATGAGGACAGTTCAATCACCATTCACTCTGCAGCAGCTCCGTGGCAGCACATCCGCCAGATCGGAGAGGATATCTGTGCCGGGGAAATGATACTGCCGTCTTATATGAAGGTGACGCCTTCTGCCATCGGCGCTATGATTGCAGGCGGCGTGATGGAGATCGAGGTGATAAGGAAACCGGTGGTAGGGATCATCCCCACAGGCGATGAGATCATATTGCCCTGTCCTGATCCAAGGCCGGGTGATATCCTGGAATTCAATTCTTCCATTTTCTCTGCCATGGCAGACCAGTGGGGCGCCCGGACAGTAACATATCCCATTGTGCCGGACAAGTTTGAGGCCATCAGAGACATGACTGCGAAAGCGGCTGAGGAATGTGATATGGTTCTTCTCAACGCAGGTTCCTCGGCGGGAAGGGAAGACTACTCTGAAAAAGTGATCCAAGAGCTGGGGGAAGTGCTGTATCACGGCATTGCCATGAAACCGGGAAAACCGGCTATTCTGGGGTGCCTGGACTGCAAACCCATACTGGGAGTGCCGGGGTATCCGGTATCCGGCATCATTGTGATTGAAGAACTGCTAAAACCTCTGATCGACCAGTGGCTGAAGGTGCAGGCAGAACCGCATCTGTATGCAAAAGCGGTATTGACCCGACCTGTCATTTCCGGTTTGAAATATGAGGAGTTCGTCCGCCTGCGAATGGGTTATGTGGATAATAAACTGATGGCTTCTCCTCTCAGCAGAGGCAGCGGTGTTGTGTCGTCCTTTATGAAAGCGGACGGTATTCTGGAAGTTGCTCAGGGCACAGAGGGATTTGAGGCAGGTTCAGAGGTAAGGGTCCGGCTGCTGAGCCGGAAAGAGAAACTGAAAAATACGCTTGTGGTCATTGGCAGTCATGATCCACTGCTGGATGAGCTGGCAGATATGCTGCACCGGGACAATGTTTCCACTTATATGAGTTCCTCCCACGTGGGCAGTATGGGAGGAATCATGGCTGTCCGCCGGGGCGAAGCCCACGTGGCAGGGTGTCATCTCCTGGACACTGCCACTGGTACTTATAATCTGTCATTTATGAAAAAATATTTTCCAAAAGGGGATGTGAAGCTGGTGCGCTGTGTGGGACGTCAACAGGGACTGATGATCCGAAAAGGTAATCCTCTGGGGTTGGAAAACTTTGCGGATATAGCGGGAAAGGGCATCCGGTATGTGAACCGTCAGAAAGGTTCCGGCACGCGGATCCTGACAGATTTCCTCTGCAAAATAAATGGGGTGGATACCAATGCCGTCTATGGATATGAGAGGGAGGAGATGACGCATACCTCCGTTGCGGCCCAGATCGCTGCTGATTCAGCGGATGCCGGCATGGGTATCTATTCCGCCGCAAAGCTTTATGATCTGGATTTCCTGCCGGTTTGTATTGAGGAATATGATCTGATCATTCCGGAACGTGCCTGGGATATGCCTATTGTGCAGCAGATGATCGCTGTTTTGAAAAGTGAAGCTTTCAGGGAAAAGCTCCTCTCCATGGGCGGATATACGGTGGAAGCTCCGGGAGAGATCATAGAGGTGTTTTGACCATGAGAGAGATAGATGCAGTAGTCATCGGGGGTGGTGTGCTGGGGTGTTTTGCCGCAAGAAACCTGACCCGGTGGCAGGTCTCTGCACTGTTGATAGAAGAAAAGAATGATGTCTGTACCGGTATCACAAGAGCAAATACGGCTGTTGTCTATCCGGGTTATGACAACAAACCGGGTAGTTTGAAAGCGGCTATGACGGTGCGGGGCAATGGGGAATTTCATCTCTTATGCAGAGAACTGGAGGTTCCCTTTAAACGATGCGGCTCTCTTATGGTGAGCTTTGGAAACAGAGCTGACAAGGTGCTGCGGAAAAAATATGAGCAGGGTCTGAAAAACGGTGTGCCCGGATTACGTCTGCTCAGTGGCGGGGAAGCTGGGGTATTAGAACCGTTCCTGGCCCCGGAAGTGACTTCCGCTCTTTTGGCGCCTTCCACAGGGACGGTAAATCCCTGGGAGCTGGGGATCGCCGCGTACGAAAATGCAGTGCAGAACGGATGTGAGGCCTGGCTGAATACACGTGTTTTAAAAATCCGGAAGGAAAAGAAGAGATATATCATGGAGACGGACAGGGAACCCATTGCGTGTAGAGCTGTTTTAAACTGCGCAGGGGTTTCGGCCGATAAAATACAGGAACTGCTGTTTCCACCCTCGGTGCGGCTGTTTCTGGACGGGACGGATTTTTTAGTGATGGACAGGCAGATGGAGGTTCCGGGGCATATTATTTTCCATGAGTCAGAGGAAAAGGGGAAAGGAATCACAGCAGTGCCTGCGGTGGAGGGAAATCTACTCCTCAGTTCATCCAAACGTCCTCTGCATGGAGGCCTCTATGCCACAGATGCCTCCTCCTTGGAACGGCTGCGAAGTACGGCCGCCTTTTTATTTCCGGATTTGGAATTAGAGGGAGTGATACGTTCCTTTGCTGCGGTCCGTCCAAATCCTTACCGGGTGGAAGTGCTGAATGGAGAGATCGTTCCCGATGAAAAAAGCATTGACAGTTTTGTGATCGAAAATCCCGGGCCTGGATTTTGGAGCCTGATAGGCATAAAGACTCCGGGGCTGACCTGTGCCGACCAGCTTGGCCGGTATATTGCCCTCAAGACGGCAGAATATCTGGATGCACCGCCAAATTCCGGTTTTAATGCCCGCCGAAAGTCCATTACACGCCTGTCCGGTCTGGATTTTGAATCCAGGGTTTTACTGGCAGAAAAAGATCCGGATCATGGGGAGATCATCTGTCAGTGTGAAGGGATTTCAAAGGGGGAAATACTGGAGGCGATCCGCCGAGGAGCGGTGACCGTTGACGGAGTAAAACGCAGGGTGGGCACCGGTATGGGGCAGTGCCAGGGCAGCCGCTGCAGCCGGATGATTTCAAACCTGTTGGAAGGAGCGGGAGATGAGGCATGAGATATGAGACATGTTGATATTTTGATCGTGGGGGCAGGAGCGGCAGGAATTGCCGCGGCAAAGTCCGCATATGAGGCGGGTTGTAAAAATATTCTTCTGGTTGAACGGAGAAAAACTATGGGAGGAATCCTGCTCCAGTGCGCTCACCGGGGATTCGGAGCACAGTTGACAGGAGTGGAGTACGCAGAAAGGATGGCGGAACATTTTCCAAAAGAGATTCCGTTTCTGCCAGAGTCCACTGTTTTGGAGGTGACATCCCAAAAAACGGCTGTGATATCCGGCAGATATTCCGGTCTGCAGGAGATCAGTTTCCAGCAGCTCATTCTGGCAGCTGGCTGCCTGGAAGTTCCCATGGGGGCACTTCCCATAGCGGGAACCAGGCCGACAACAGGTATCTTCACAGCAGGACAGGCCCAGGAATTGATGAATGTCTATCATCAGATACCTAAGGGGCCGGCTGTGATCTTGGGAAGCGGGGATCTGGGACTGATCATGGCAAGACAACTGGCTGTGGAAGGGGTGGAGATTCGGGCCTTAGTGGAACAGAGAACCTCATGCGGAGGCATGAGGAGAAATCAGTCCTGTATAGCAGAGCTTAATATTCCTCTTATCTGCTCCTCCACTGTTGCGGAAGTGTTCGGAGAAGAACAGCTGTCAGGCGTAAAAATAAGAAATCTCCTCACAGGAAGAGAGGAGGATATGCCCTGCAGGAGCCTGCTGATCGCGGCAGGACTGCGCCCGGACCGGACTGTGGTCAGTCATCTGGGTGAACTGGACTGGCTTCATATGTGCGGCAACTGCAATGTGGTGCATTCTATGGTGGAAACTGTCGCGGCAGAGGGGAGACAGGCGGGAAATGCCGCATATGATAAGATACGAAATGACGATGGCAACAGCTCATGATCCCGGATCATTCTACCGGGATCATGAGCTGTTCCATTGTTTTTAGGTTGAATATGAGAAGTCTGCCGCTGAGGGAAGGTTCATGGCCAGTGAGAAGCTTCAGAGCTTCGGCGGCCTGGATTGCCGCACATGCGGCCGGGGTCATGGCCAGGCTGGTCTTGCAGGATGCATCGATCCGTGACTGCTCCTGGGAGGTGCCATAGATTTTGTGCAGCACCCTTTTGCCGGGCAGTCCAGTGGTGATCTGCATGCTCCATCCTAATATTGCACCGTGAACAAAGGGGACTCTTTGCTTTTCACAGACATCCTCCATCAGAAAGCGGGATGACAGATTATCCAGCGCGTCAATGACCAGATCCTGATCTTGGATAAGTTCCTCAGCATTGGTTTCATCAAAAAAAGCCTGGACCGGGGTAATACACGTTCCGGGAGATATGGTTTTTACCCGCTCGGCAGCGGCGGCGGCCTTGCTAGAACCAATCAACGCCGGCGTGCTGTTTAACTGACGGTTTAAGTTGCTGGTTTCAAATACATCTCCGTCGACGGCAGTGATATCCCCGATCCCGAGACGAGTAAGATATTCAATCATATATCCGCCCAGGCCGCCGCATCCGATCACCAGTACCTTTTTGCGTGACAGCAGCAACTGTTCTGCTTGGCTGACGGCGGGGACATTTCTTTCAAATGGTGTCTCCATATTTTAAATCCATCCTTTTTAGCCGTGGTTACCCTCCGGCTGTCTTTTTTTCATTGTCTTATCATGCGATTTTCTTTCGGAAAGCTGTAAATCCACGCTCTATGTAGTTATCTTCTTCAATGAGAAATAGTCTATGGTGAAGTCTCTGAAACTGCGGCCAAAATCCGTCAGGTGTTTATCACGCTTGAAACATATCCGGAGTTTGCGGGAAAACCGGTGATCCAGCAGTGGGATCAGCCGTATGTTTTTAGAGGAATAAAAATCAGAGCAGTTTTCAGATACGAAACCTACAGCAATCCCGGAGGCGATCATCTGCCTGTGCATTTCCTGGGTCTCCGTAAATGACTGGGAGGCACACTGGACAGCCAGGGCCGTACATACTCTGTACGGATATTCCACAAAAGATTTCTTGCTGCGAAGAAAAACAAAATCAAGGTTATTGAGCATTTTAAGGCTTAGGGCAGTGTGCCTGGAAAGCTCATGGGAGGCGGGAACCGCCAGCAGATAGTGATCTGTGCCAAAATCATAACTGGTAAATTTGTCATATTGCGGCTCCATGGGATAGATCAGGACATCAAAGTCGTTGATATCCAGATGTTCTTCGCTTTCAATGGAGCTGTTGAGATAATACTCTGCCTCAGGGTGAAGACTTTTGAATTCGGAAATACAGGCATAGAATCTGTCGATAGAGCCATAACAGCCTATTTTTATTCTGGTGTTTGCGCCTGTGGTCAGAAGATGGATGTCATTTACTACTGACTCATATTCCTGCAGTATGCGGTTGCAGCTCACCAGGAAACGTTTTCCGGCAGGATTGAGTGAGAGCTGCTTGGAGTCCCGGTTGAAAAGGGGGGTCATCAGCTCTGTCTCCAGCGCCGCAATGTTTTTTGACAATGTGGGCTGGGAGATATGCAGTAATTCCGCTGCCTTTGATATATTTTCTAATTGCGCAACAGTTGTGAAGTAATGTAACTGGGATATTTTCATATATAGGCCTCTTGTGGTTAAAAAGTAATTGCATGATTGTCGGGGGCGGACAGTTCCATGTGTGTGATCTGCAGATAGGGCATTACTCTTTTATACTGCTGCATAAAAGTATAATTTATGACTGCCTCTGCGTGTACATTGTCATACTGGGAAAAGGAATCTATGGAATCATAGTGGGCAATATAGCCCAGAAAACTCATATCCGCCTCACAGCACGTAATGGCGATCTTTCCCAGTGCAAAGTCACCTGTTTTTAAAACGGGTGATTTTTTAATGTCTGCATCCAGAGAAACCCGTCTGCCCTCGTATCTGCTTTGATGATCCTGACAGTCATAAAACCAGAATACGTAGCTGGCGGGTGTGACTGCGATCACTTCCGCGTCCAGGGAATAAGGGACCAGATCTCGTATGGAGTCAAAAGGATAACTGCTGCCGCCGGATTCGATGGCAGCAACGGAAATATCGTCAAGAAGAGGCCTCAGCTTTGATTTGACAGGAGCGAGCATTTGTAAATCCTCACATCTGTTGATGATGATCCGGTCACAGCGGCTCAGCATGGGTCCCATAAAGGATCTCATATTGTCAAGATAGAGACCAAGCGTGGGACCGCACAGCACAGCGATCCTTTTGGTGACCTGCCAGTTCCGAGGAAACTCAAACTCAGGCATTTTCCACATGGCATTGCATTCTATGACGATACTGGACGGGTTATACAGAGAGGATATCCGCTCCAGGTTATCCCGGTTCAGACAGGACTCCTCTTCCAGTTCCACCAGAGCTACCCCCTTTTCTTCAAGCGCAGAACCGTTATAGGAAACTTCGCCCTCCTCCAGGGACAGGAGGAGAATAGTGCCCGTATCCTTTTTTTTGTTTTTAAAAAGACTGTTGATGTATGTGGATTTTCCTGCCTCTAAAAATCCTTTTATCAGTGTTACCGGAATGAATTGATTTGGTGTTTTCTCCATGAGCAACCTCCTAAAAAAGTATTGCCGGGAGATGAAATGCGGTATTTATAAAGGTAATCTAACAAAATATTCCCTAAAAGTCAATGAGGAGTTATTCGATTTTGGAATATGGCAAAGCGGGGAAGAAATGGCTGAAATTCAAAAATAATTATGCAATATAACCAAAAAAGTATGACGAAAAACGGGAATACAGCGGTTTAAAAAGGTTTCACCATGAGAAATTAGAATAATAAAAGGCCGTTTTCCTATTGTCATTTCATGCAGTTTTTGCTACTGTGTAATTGTTCATTATACAAATAATAAGTTCGTAATACGAACAACGGAGATGCGATGAAGGTATTTTAAATGGTTGAATTATATGGAGAACAAACAAGATTAACGCTTAAAAACATGAGTTTTTCAGGTGTCAGGATTTCAGAATTTCCCTCGTACCTGACAGCTCTGATACAGGTGAAGAGAGCATGTGCGGCGGCAAACTGCTGTGCGGGGTACCTAAGCCGGGAGAAGAAGGATGCAATCTGCCTTGCATGTGACAAGCTTCTGCAGCAGGATCACTCAGAACAGTTTCCGGTGGATGCCTTCCACGGAGGAGGCGGCATAGGGACCAATATGAATGTGAACGAGGTCATAGCCTCCCTTGCAGGCCGGGGGATACAGCCTGTGGATGATGTCAATATGTCCCAGTCAACTTCAGATGTGTGCCATACAGCCTTGCGTTTAAGCCTCTATAGAGAAGTTGAAAGGCTGAAAGAAGTGATCCGGGTGATCATTGATACAACGGCAGAAAAGGCGGAAGCTTTTCAGCCTTATCTGACCATTGCCAGAACCTGTTGGCAGGATGGAATGTCTGTACCTGCGGGAGCCGTTTTGGAAGGGGTTTTATCAGCTCTGTTGGAACAGTTGGAGTTATTGGAAAATTATCAGAGCACTCTGCTCAGAGTAAACTTGGGCTGGACCGTGATCGGTTCGGGAACCGGTGCACCAGACGGGTACAGGGCATATATTATAGACGCTCTCCGTGAGGTGACGGGACTGCCCCTCTCATGGAAGAAAAGTCCTTATCAGGCGGCACAGTATACAGAAGATCTGTCTGTGTTGTCTGTACATATCAGAGTTTTCTCTTCCATACTTGCCAAGTTTGCAAGGGATGTACGGCTTTTGGCTTCAGGACCTGAGACTGGGCTTGGAGAGTGGAAAATACCCGCAGTGCAGGCCGGCTCGTCCTTCTTTCCGGGAAAAGTTAATCCGGTGATGGCGGAGATGATGATCCAGTGTGACATGCTCATAGGAGGCAACGACAGCGTGATCCAGGGAGTGCTGGCACAGGGAGAGATGCATCTCAATGTGTGGGAGGACATGGCGGGATTTTTGTTGCTGCAGAATATCATGAGGCTCTCCAGAGCGGCAGAACTGTTTGACAGGCTGTGTATCAGAGGAATAGAGCTTAATGAGGAAACAAGCAGGAAGTACGCCAGGGCATCCATTCCTGTGGTTGTAGATTACAAAGAAAGATACGGATACAAAAAACTTGCCCTTCTGGTCAAAAAATACGGTTTTGAAAAGGCAATTGAGAGGATCAGAGAAGGGGAACTGGACTAAGTATGAAATCACCTCCAATGGAAATGAGAGGGATTTTAATAAACGCGGAATCGGAAGGCAAAAATCAGAGCCGCTGATCCCGGGAAAAAACACCATAAAAAGGAGGAACACAAAATGAAGATGAAAGCTGCTGTTATGACTGCTGTAGGAAAACCGCTTGAGGTAAGAGAGGTGGAGCTTGCTGAACCGAAATCTGATGAGGTACTTGTGAAAATACTGGCTACTGCTGTATGTCACAGTGATCTGAACACACTCAATGACCCCACAACACCGCTTCCCCAGGTACTTGGACATGAGGGGGCAGGAATCGTGGAAAAAGTCGGTTCCAATGTTACTACCTGTAAGGTTGGAGATAAGGTTGCCCTGAGCTGGGTTCCCTACTGTGGAACATGCCCGTTCTGCCGTGCCGGAAAGACCAATCTCTGTGAGACTGCATTTGGTCCTATGTTTGACGGTACACTGCTTGACGGAACAAGCAGACTGAGTATGGACGGAGGACCTTGTTATCACATGAGTCTACTCTCCACATTTGCCGAGTACACAGTTGTTCCCCAGATGAGCTGCGTACCTCTTCCGGAAGAGATGCCCATGGCACAGGCCAGTATGATCGGATGCGGTGTTGCCACAGGATATGGCGCTGCAGTGCGTGCCGCGCAGGTGACACCCGGTTCATCCGTGGCCATCTTTGGAGTGGGCGGAGTCGGAACAAACGCCATCCAGGGCGCAAAACTCAGCGGCGCAGGCACCATCATTGCCTGTGACATCAAAGATGAAAACCTGGAACTGTCAAAGAAATTCGGCGCTACCCATACCATCAATACACTGAAGGTAAAGGATGTGCCAGCGGCGATCCGTGAAATTACAGAAGGCGTGGGAGCGGAGTATACCATTGACTGTACGGGAAATACCATGGTTGGAAGAATGGCCTGGATGAGCGGAAGAAAAGGCTCTATGAATGTGGTGATCGGAGCATATCCGGCAGATGGGACACTTGAGATTCCGGCAGGAAGCTTCCACAGAGTCGGTAAGATACTGAAGGGCAGCTTCTACGGGGATGTAAATCCTTTCAATGATTTCCCTAAAATCGCACAGCTTTATCTGGAAGGGAAATACGATCTGGACAGCCTTATTATTAAGAAGATCAATCTTGAGGATATCAATATTGCATTTGACGCTTTCCATGATCCTGCTGCCAAAAATATGGGACGTTATATCATTGAATTTTAATAACGGTTCAGCACCAGAATAGTTGTGGGTAAAGACCACACAAGATCATTTTTGACGATAGGAACTTAAGATTAGAAGCCGGCACATGGCTGTCGGCTTCTAACAATATTCAGGATGTGAGTTCTTGTGATATCTGAAGGGCGGATTTCTTTAATTCCGGAATACATGCCAGTACCCGTTCCTCTGTAAAACGCATGGTAGGTCCCGCGATATTCAGCATGCCCGCCAGTTTGGATTCCAGATAGATAGGGACAGAAACACCGGTATCTCCCTGATTATATTCGTTTATGATGTAGGCATATCCGTTTTTGCGGCACTTGCGAATACGCTTCAGAAGCTCATCCTTGCTGGTAGGCGTGAATTCAGTATAAGAAGGAAGTGTTTCCGGGAGGACATTTTGTATCTCCTCATCGGTCAGGGCACTTAATTGGACAATACCGGTTGAGGTGCCGAACAGCGGAGTCACTTCATTTGTGTAATCTTTTAAACGGATGGTTTCAAAGGAGTCAAGCTGCAGGACCGTCCGGGAACCGATGGCTTCCGGCAGAAGCAGTAAAACCGTTTCACCGGTGAATTGCCGGAGACGCTGCATTTCCGGTCTTGCGTATTCGATAAGAGCGATAGAACTTGCAGCAGATGTACTGAGAAGATTGCAGGCCTTGCAGGAGAGGCAGTATTGCTTTGACTGCGGAAGCTGGGTGAGAAAACCACTGTCCATCATGGTAGAGAGTATACGCCATATGGTTGTGCGGTTCAAACCGGTTGCGTTCTGCAGCTCCTGGATCGACAAAGGAGAGCGTGACCTGGCAATGGTCTCGAAAATCTTTAAGGCTCTGTCCAATACTTGGATATTATATTTAAAGGCATCTGATTTCGTGTCAGTAGGTAAGTTATTTGAGGAATTCTTCATCTTGTACTTCCTTTTGATCATAATTATCGGTAACAGTTCAGTACCCTGACAGCTGCCAGCAAAGATATATGCAGAATTACTGCTGACTATGGGAGTTTTGTCTGGCTGTTGAACGCTTTCTCCGAGGGGATTTTCTTACGGTCAATGCAGTAAATGCGCAGACCTACGGAATATTTACAATTATTGCAATTCTAACATTGGGTCGTTTTGTTTGTCAACACTTTATTTCGGAGGTGAAAAGTTAATGATAGAGCATGATTTGTTGGGGAATATCACTGTTCCGGATGACAAATATTATGGAGCCCAGACACAGAGATCTCTCGAACTATGTCTGGCTTCCAGAGAGAAACTGGAGTGTTATCCTGAGATCATCTACAGTATGGCGGCTATTAAAAAGGCTTATGCGGAGGCACATAAAAGTCTGGGCGTACTAGATGAAAAATCTGCCGACAGTATTATAAAAGCCTCTGAGGAGGTTATGCAAGGAGAGCTGTCAGGAGAGTTTCCCTCTGATATTGTCTGCGGGGGCGGATGCGTCAATATTCATATGAACATAAATGAAGTGATCGCCAAAAGAGCCAACGAGCTGCTGATCGGACATAAGGGAAATGAAAAAATACATCCGAATACACATGTCAACAAAGGCCAGTCCACAAATGATGTGATACCGGCGGCTATCAAACTGGCCATGCATCAGAACCTTACAGCGGTAAGAGATTCTGTCAACGTACTTAAAAATTCCTATGCGGCAAAAGCGGAAGAATACAGGGATGCGGTAAAGGTATCAAGGACTTGTATCCAGGATGCGGTACCAATCACTTTCGGACAGTTTTTTGGGGCGTCGGTCTCTTTCCTTGAAAGACAGGCAGAAACCCTTGATGCCGTAATGAGGGAATGTCTAATCCTGCCGCTGGGGGCGACTGCTGTGGGCACAGGACTTAACATGTATGAGGGGGCTTCCGGGCTGGTGTTTGAGAGTCTGACCAGGACCATGGGAACAGAGGTGGCACAGGAAAAGAATCTGTTTGACGGACTGCAGTACGCAGATGTGTATGTAAAAGTGTCATCTGCCGTAAAAGCTCTTATGACAGGTATTTCAAAAATGGCACGTGATATCAGATTTATGTCCAGCGGTCCAAGGTCGGGGATCAATGAGATCTGCATTGCGCCTGTACAGAACGGTTCAAGTATTATGCCAGGAAAAGTAAATCCGGCTCTGCCCGAATCCATGAATGTCCTTGCGTATCTGGCGATCGGCACAGATGCCGCGGTTACGGCAGCCGCCGAAGGCGGAGAGCTTGAGCTAAATGTCTGGGAGGCTGTTATGATAACGGAGCTTATAAAGCTGATGCAGATGATACCAAATATGCTGAAAACTTTTGCGGGAAAATGTGTGGACACTATAAAAGTAAACGAAGAGCACTGCCGGAAAGAAGCGGAGGATACTCTTTCGTCTGCAGCAGTCATCTCAGCGCTTAAAGGATATCAGACCGGCACGGAGGCTGCGCAGTATGCCCATGAAAAAGGACTGTCCTTAAAGTGTGCGGCGGTTGAGAGCGGATGTCTGAGTCAGGAGGAGGCAGATACTTTTCTGGATCCTCTGATGCTTACAGATGTGTCAAGGACAGGGCGCATGCTCCTGGATATAGTACAAAAAAAGTAACTGTGAAGGGACTGGACAGTTACCAAAAAACAGGAAATGAAGGATGTGATGGAGATGGACTATGCACAAGAATCATTAAAAAAGCACTATGAATGGAAGGGAAAACTGGAGATTACCCCCAGGGCTGCCGTGGACAGCAGAGAGGCACTTTCCCTGGCTTATACACCGGGGGTGGCGCAGCCATGTCTTGAAATACAGAAGGACATAAATAAAAGCTTCGAGCTTACCAGAAGGTGGAATACAGTGGCAGTAGTCACAGATGGAACGGCGGTTCTCGGCCTTGGAAATATCGGGCCAGAGGCGGGGATGCCGGTCATGGAGGGGAAATGTGTACTTTTCAAAGCCTTTGGCGGAGTGGACGCTGTCCCTCTCTGCATCCGCTCCACGGATGTGGATGAGATCGTAAATACAGTCGCTCTGCTGGCAGGTTCTTTCGGCGGAGTAAATCTTGAAGATATAGCGGCTCCGCGCTGCTTTGAAATCGAGAAAAGGCTTAAGGAAAAATGTGATATTCCCATTTTCCATGATGATCAGCACGGCACTGCGGTCATAACCCTGGCAGGGATTCTGAATGCAGTCAAGGTCACAGGGAAGGAGATGGGCAGTATCAGGGCAGTGGTCAACGGAGCCGGAGCAGCGGCAATCGCCATCACAAAGCTGCTGATCTCGGCAGGGCTTAAGAATATCGTCCTCTGTGACAGAAAAGGCGCGGTCTATGAGGGACGGAAGGAAAATATGAATCCCGTCAAGGAAGAAATCGCGCGTATCACCAACCGGGATAAATTATCAGGAAGCTTAGAAGAGATCATCAAAGGCGCAGATGTCTTTATCGGAGTTTCCGCGCCGGGTTCCCTGACAACAGATATGGTGAGGACTATGAACCGGGACGCAGTAATATTTGCCTGTGCCAATCCCACACCGGAGATTTTTCCTGAAGACGCCAAAGCAGGAGGAGCGGCAGTGATCGCTACCGGGAGAAGTGACTATCCCAACCAGATCAACAATGTGCTGGCTTTTCCCGGCATTTTCCGGGGCGCGCTGGACGCCAGGGCAAGGGATATCAATGATGAGATGAAAATAGCAGCGGCACATGCGCTGGCAGCGCTGATCAGTGATGAGGAACTGAGCGCGGAGTATATCATTCCCGCTGCATTTGACACCAGAGTCAGAGACGCTGTGGCAGCGGCAGTGAAACAGGCGGCATATGAGTCGGGAGCCGCGCGGATCTGAATCAGGAGCCGTGTAGATCTGATTCAGAATTTTGGCCGTCTGAGATTGACGAAAAGGAGGAGACAGATGACCATTACCATAATCATGGAGAGTATTATCATTCCCAGGACCACAGGGGACTGCCGGTTGGAGCTGGAACAAGGGGCCGCTGCGTCAGACGCAGTGGAAAAGCTGGAAGAAAAAGGCCTGACGGGAGAACTGACAGCCCGGGAGGTGCTTGACACACATATGCTGATCTGTAACTCAAAACATATAAAACCAGATGATGAGCTGAAGGACGGTGACAGACTCATTATAATGAAAACGCTTCTCGGAGGATGAAGCGGCAGAAAGAGCGTACTCAGATCAAAGAATCAGACAGAGTACGGAAATAGTAGAAGGAGGGACTTGAACCATGCTGTATGGCTATATGGGAAAACTGCTTTTTGTAGACCTGAGCAACGGCACTTACGAGATACGTGAACTGACAGAGGAGCTGGCCAGAAACTTTATAGGCGGCTATGGAATCGGGGCGAAAATTTTATACGACGAGATGCCTGCGCATACAGATGTATTTGCACCCGAAAGTATGATCGGATTTCTGTCAGGTCCCATGAGTGCATCAAGAGCGTTTTTTGGAGGCAGATACATGGTGGTATCCAAGTCTCCGGTAACAGGAATGTGGAATGATGCAAATTCAGGGGGATATTTTGGCGCAAAACTCAGACATTCCGGATTTGACGGCGTTTTTGTGAAGGGAATCTCAGAAAAACCTGTTTATTTATATCTGAATGACGGAAAGGTAGAAATCAGGGATGCTTCCCATCTCTGGGGAAAACGTACCATTGAGACAGAGACACTTCTGCGGGCTGAGGTAGGAAATGACATGAATGCGGCCATCATCGGGCCGGCAGGAGAGCGTATGAGTTATATGGCCTGCGTCATGAATGATGAGCACAGAGCGGCAGGGCGCGGAGGCTCAGGCGCCGTTATGGGCTCAAAGAAATTAAAAGCCGTGGTGGTACGGGGATCACAGGAAGTTCCGATCTTTGACAAAGAAAGGCTGGTTGCCCTCAACAGACAGGTTGCCGAGGATATGCTGCACGGTGCCAACAAGGATATTCGGGAATGGGGCAATTACGGTACCGCAGGCCAGATGAAGGCCATGCTCCTTATCGACGATGCAGGAGTGAAGAATTGGAGCAGTACCTATGAGGCTGATTATCCCCTGGAGAAAGGGGATGCCATATATGAGCCTGCCTATGAAGCGGGGTATAAAGTGACAAGATATGTCTGCCACTGCTGTCCCCTGGGCTGCGGGGCAAAATATGAGATTGACGATCCAAAAGGAAAGCTTCCCAGGCACGGTGCCAGCCGTCCTGAATATGAATCCCAGGCAGGTCTCAGCTCCAATATGCTTAACTCAGACAGAGATGCAGTCGTATATGTCAACTATCTGACAAATGAATACGGATTTGACAGTATCACATTTGTGGACACATTATCATGGGCCTGTGAGTGTTACGAGAAGGGAATACTGACAAAAGAGCAGCTTAACGGAATTGACTTCAAATGGGGTGACCCGGAGGCAATGGAAGCAGTTGCGGAGGCAATCTGCGAAAATACCGGAGAGGCGGCAAGGATTCTCAGAAACGGCACACAGTATGCCGCTGATCTCATCGGAGGGGGCCATGAGTGTCTGTTTACCATTGGAGGCATTGAGTCGGCAATGCACGATCCCCGAAATTCCCCCTGGTATTTGGCAGAAGGGGCGGTAGAACCCACACCGGGGCGCCATATGAAAAGCCCTTTGGGAGGTTCTCTGCGCGGACAGGCACCGGAGATACGGTATAATCAGCGGGGACTTGGATTTACAGATGCGAAGCAGAAATCCGATAATATGTTTTCTGAGAGCTGCGGCTACTGTCATATGTATGATACGGCTATCGCAAACCTGAAGTGGGACTACCTTGAAGCTATTACTGGATTTCAATATACACCCATAGAAAAACATCTGGTTGGAATGCGTATCTTCCATATGAGAAATGCCTTTAATGTCAGAGAGGGCTGGAAACGTGGTGACTTTAAGTGGAGTGACAGAATCCTGGGAAAACCGCCCCTTAAAACAGGGGCAAATGCGGGTGTGACCCATGATGTGAACCAGGCTATCGACAGCTTTTATGAAGCCATGTGGATAAACATGGACGGCAAACCATATAAAGAGGCGCTGGAATGGATAGGACATATGGATGAAGTTATCACGGACTTATACGGCTAGATCATATCCTGTAATTGTGGATACTGAACAGTCACGGAATAGCGGCCATATTCTTTGATATACCAGAATAGTGGAATTAAGAAAGAAGAGGGAAGAATTACTATGAAGAATAAGATAAAAATCAGGCCGGCGGTGCTGCTGGTTCCTACCGCAATTTTTCTCGTAGTTATCATATTGGGTATTTTGGACGGTACTACTTTTATAAAAGTTTTGACCAGTGCTTTTGAGACAATGATGTCCGGTTTTGGATGGTTTGTCAGTATTACCATGCTGTTGTTCATTGTCTTTTGTCTGGTGGTCATGTTTGGTCCAATGGGAAAGATCAGGCTTGGAGGACCGAATGCAAAGCCAAAGATGACTTATTGGCAGTGGTTTGCAGTGGCGCTGACAGCCGGGATCGGAACGGGCGTTGTTTTCTGGGGAGCTGTGGAGCCGCTTTTGTTTACTATGGAGCCGGCCCCCAGTCTTGGTCTGGAAGCGGGAAGCAACGAGGCCGTGATCTGGGCTATGAGAACTACATTTCTTCACTGGACATTGACACCATACGCCATCTATGTTGCCTTCGGCATCGTTATGGCATATGTGATCTACAACATGCGCAAACCGTTCAATGTGAGTTCAGGACTGGTTCCGCTCTTTGGCGACAGGATCCTGAAAAGTAAATTCGGCGGAATCGTGGATGTATTAACGGTATTTGCTCTCGTCGGCGGTGTGGCCGGATCTCTCGGCTATGGAATCCTCCAGCTGGGCAGCGGTATTTCCGTAGTGTTCGGAATTGACACAAATGTCATATTGTATATTTTGATCGCATTCGTGATCTTCCTGGCTTATACCGCAACGAGTATAAGTGGGCTGAATAAAGGTATCCTTTGGCTGGGAGATAAGAACTCATGGTTTTTTATCTTTATGCTGGTGTTCCTTCTGGCTGTAGGTCCCGGGACTTATATCGGTAATCTGTTTACCCAGTCTATCGGTTCCTATGTGAATCATTTTGTGGAGTCCATGACATTTACAGCACCTTTTGCAGACAGCCAGCTCTGGCCGCAGTGGTGGGATATGTATTGGTGGGTTGACTGGCTGTGCTATGGCGCTATCATGGGACTGTTTCTGGTACGCCTTGGCTATGGACGTACTCTGAAAGAATTCGTATTTGTCAACTGGGTTATGCCTTCTGCCTTCGGTATCGTTTGGTTCTCAATTTTTGGCGGAACTGTTCTGTACGGACAGATGTATCAGGGAATTGATTATTATGGACTCTATCAGCAAAAAGGCGCGGAGGCCATGACCTTAGCCGTATTTGAGCATGTACCGTTTTCAGGGATCATACGTCCCTTTATGCTTTTGATCATTGCCATTTCCTTTGTCACACTGGCAAATTCCATGATCTCCACCATTTCCAGTATGACACTCAAAGAAAGCTCAGAATCGGAAGAAGCACCTTTCTGGCTGAAACTGATCTGGGGTGTTATCATTGCACTGGCATCCCTGGTATTCACTCTGACAGGCGGTATTGACGGCATTAAGTTCGTTAAGACATTTGCAGGTTTCCCTATCATCATTGTAGGCTGGCTGGTTATTGTGGGATTTTTGAAATACATGGCAAAAAGGCCGAAGGATGACCGGGGCAGGTATCTGTATGAGGATGTGGTTGCGGACGCGCCGGATTCGGGTGAGCCTGCGGCAGAGACTTCTAAGACGTTTGCAAAGATCAAGGCAATCTTTACAAAGAATAAGAAATAGCCAAATCGTAATATCAAATATTCTATGGAGATAAATTATGGCATATAAAATTGATACTTATTTTTGCGTAGGATGTGAGGCGTGTTACCAGGCCTGTGAGTTCGGGGCAGTTGAGATTGTAGTGGAAGAACATAACTGCATTATCAATCCTGACAACTGCGTGGAGTGCGGTGCGTGCGTGAATGAGTGCCCGGTTGCTGTGATTACACCGGAACAGGAGGAAGTAAAGGCACAGACGGAAGAGAAAACACAGAGGGCAGAGAAGGAACAGACGGTAAAGAAGGAACAGACGTCAGAAAATATACAGTCGGGAGAAAAGTGGGCAAAAGTCTGGATCGAAGAATCTGAGTGTATCGGCTGTTCCAAATGCCAGAGGAACTGTCCGGCAGACGCGATAGAAGGGGTGAAAAAACAGCCCTTCCGGATTGACGGGAGTAAGTGTATCAAATGCGGTCTTTGTATCACCAACTGTCCGAAACACGCGGTTTATGGAAAAAAAGAATGATACCTGCTGTGGGATTACGGGTCTTGCCTGGTTTGCTGAGAAAAGCTGTTGTGCCGGTAACCGGGTACCGTATAAATAAATGTATATGGACCGCCATAATGTAGCTATGCAGCAGGTCTGCACATTTACTGCACTGACCAAGGTTATCATATAATAAAAAATGCTGTCCGGGGGAGTATTGCCCTGGACAGCATTTTGAATTGCTGAGATTGAAGTATTATTTATGGGAATCCGCCATATCGTCAATCAATTTTTCAATCACTTGCTTTTTAACATATACGTCAAAGCTGAGCATGCAGATAAATGCGAATTTTTTCAGGAAATCCTGGTTTTCTTCTTCTGCATTTTCATAGGAATCACAGGCCATTTTGTATTTGCGGACAATATCTTTTGTCAGCGGATCGATCTGCTTTAACTCCAGGCGCATGATTTCTTCATAAATTTCTGTCAGGTTCATCTCCCCGTCCTTATTGAAATACTTTTCCGTGAGCGGGCCGAGAAGTACCTGGATATCGCTGATGGACAGAATGTTTTTAAAATAGTAAATAAAGGTCAACATCAGTAAGTGTTCTTTTGTATATTTCTTCTTCACCGGCGGCGGGAGAAGATCGTTCTTGGCATAGTTGTTTATCATGGTCTTGGTCAGGATCTTGTCATCCGCGTGGCGCTTGGATGCGGACAGGTGGCTCTCCATAAAAGTAGTTACCTGATCCATATATAAATCAATGCCCGGAATCTCCTCGGGTTTAATATAATCAATGCGGGAAATGCTGGCCAAAATACTATTCAGCATATCTTTAGTATCAATTGTCATCTCATCACCTCTACGCCCTATTATATAGTTTTTAATACTATTTGTAAATGGATTTTTCTGAAAACCACAGAAATCCCGGGCAAATGCTTGCCTGCCCAGGGGAGCTGTGTTATATTGTAGGAACAGGTGTTTTGATACCTGGAGACAGAAAGTACAGAGTATGCTGCTGCTGTTCACAGCCCTGCCGAAAGTGCAGGTCTATGAACTGTGACAGTGTGCTTTTTATTCGTAACCATAGAAAGTCCGCAAAGTGTGCTTTTTATGGCTTTAATTATGGAGGGACATTTTTATGAGTATATATGACACATTGAATCCCCAGCAGAAGGAAGCTGTCCTTCATACAGAGGGGCCGGTGCTTATCCTGGCAGGAGCAGGATCAGGAAAAACAAGGGTGCTGACTCACAGGATCGCCTATCTGATCGAGGAAAAGGGAGTGAATCCGTGGAATATCATGGCAATCACCTTTACCAACAAGGCAGCAGGCGAGATGCGTGAACGTGTGGATAAAATTGTTGGATTCGGCGCAGAGAGTATATGGGTTTCTACATTTCATTCAAGCTGTGTGCGTATTCTGAGAAGATACATTGACAGGCTGGGCTTTGACCATAATTTTACAATTTATGATACAGATGATCAGAAAAGCCTGATGAAAGACATCTGTAAACGTCTGCAGATTGACACGAAGGTACATAAGGAGAGGGCAATCCTCTCTGCCATTTCCTCTGCAAAAGATGAGTTGGTAACTCCTGAGGAATATGAGCTGAACAATATGTCAGACTTCAGCAAGAAAAAAATAGCCCAGGCTTATAAAGAATACCAGAAGGAGCTGAGAAAAAATAACGCCCTTGATTTTGATGATCTGATCGTTAAGACAGTGGAGCTGTTCCAGGCCTGCCCGGATGTGCTAGATTATTACCAGGAACGTTTCCGCTATATTATGGTAGATGAGTATCAGGATACCAATACGGCGCAGTTTAAATTTGTAAGTCTTCTGGCGAGCAAATATAAGAATCTATGTGTAGTGGGTGATGATGATCAGTCCATCTATAAATTCAGAGGTGCAAATATCGGAAATATCCTTGGGTTTGAGAAGGTATTTTCTGATGCCAAGGTGATCAAGCTGGAGCAGAATTACCGTTCCACCCAGAATATTCTCAATTCCGCCAATGAGGTGATACATAATAATATAGGAAGAAAAGAGAAATCTCTATGGACAGACAATGAGGAAGGGTCCCTTGTGCATTACAGGCAGTTCATGAATGCATATGAGGAAGCGGAATTCATTGCGGGAGATATCAGCAGGAAAGTACGGGAAGCGGACTGCCAGTATAAGGACTGTGCGATACTGTACAGAACCAATGCCCAGTCACGTCTGTTTGAGGAGAAATTCCTGATGGCTAATATTCCTTATAAGCTGGTGGGAGGTGTCAACTTCTATGCCAGAAAGGAGATCAAGGATTTGTTGGCTTACCTGAAGACTGTGGACAATGCCAGAGATGACCTGGCTGTACGCCGTATCATCAATGTGCCGAAGCGCGGGATCGGAGCGACTACCCTGACAAAGGTGCAGGATTATGCGACTGAGCATGACATGAGCTTTTATAATGCACTGAAAGAGGCGGAGAATATTTCCACACTTGGCAGGGCAGCGGCAAAAATTGAGCCTTTTGTCACATTTATCCAGAGCCTCAGAAGCAAGACAGAGTATTATTCTCCCTCTGAACTGCTCAATGATATCATTGAAGAGACCGGATATGTGATGGAATTAAAGGCAGAGGGCACAGAGGAAGCGGACGCAAGGATTGAAAATATTGACGAGTTGATCACCAAGATCGTTTCCTATGAAGAGGAGAATGAGGATCCTACACTCAGTGGATTTCTGGAAGAGGTTGCATTGATCGCGGATATCGATACTGTGGACGGAGATGGCAACCAGGTGCTTTTGATGACTCTTCACAGCGCTAAGGGACTGGAATTTCCTTATGTATATTTGGCAGGCATGGAGGACGGAATCTTCCCAAGTTATATGACCATCACTGCGGATGACCCGGCAGAACTGGAAGAGGAACGCAGGCTTTGTTATGTGGGAATCACAAGGGCCATGAAGGATTTGACACTGACCTGTGCGCAGCAGAGAATGATCCGCGGGGAGACACAGTACAACAAGCCGTCCCGTTTTATCAGGGAGATCCCAAGAGAACTGGTAGATCTGGGCAGAGATTTTAAGGAGCAGAAGATCAAAGAGATTCCACTTCCGAATACTATGAAGCAGATGAAGCAGGCATTTAAGCAGCCGGCATTCATACCAAAACAGTTTGAGGTGAAGAAGTCTGCGGGGCTGTCCTATGATGTGGGCGATACGGTGAAGCATATTAAATTTGGTGTGGGTGTTGTGAAAGGTATTGTAGAAGGCGGCCGTGACTATGAGGTCACGGTGGATTTTGACAAGTCGGGAACTAAGAAAATGTTCGCCTCCTTTGCAAAACTGAAAAAAGTGGAATAGGATTTGAGAAATCTGCAGAAGCTGATAAAAAATAGAGCTGAGAATAGAGTTGAGATTGGCTCTATGACGAATTCCGTGGCCGGTCAGTTCACAGGTACGGAATGGAAATATATGAAGGAAGTATATCATAACTGTTCAGCAGCTTTATGGATAGGTATAAAGATCCATGTGAATTCGTTTTTGGCAATGGGGTTTTGTTGGGGGTTGAAGGATTTCCTGTGGACAGCGCAGTAAAGGAGCAGAATGACGGAACAGCTAAGTTACTTTTTGTGTTGTGAACAGTGATGCGTTTTGTGAAGTACAGTTCTGCCTATTAGGTAGATTCGTCCTTTAAGATAGATTCGCCTTTTAAGGAAAATCAGACCTTTAAGGATGCAAAATGCAGAAAATTGCATTTGGGCGTGGGTGAACTCAGAATTTTTCTGCGCTTCGAGCGGTACTCCTTTGGGGAATATTTTGGAAACCGTCTATTAGAATGGTAGTATGTGAACAGTGATCCGTGATTAGTTACTGCAAATCAATATGAAAATATTGAATAAAGGATAGTAAAATTTTGCCTATCGTGATATAATATTAAAAACAAGCCGAATGAAAGTTTTTTTACAGGATACTATAATAAAGAAATTTGAAACATATTCGGCCAAGATTGACAGACAGCCGGCAGCAACTCCGGATAACGGGGCAGCAGAGCAGGATGTCATAGTAAGAGAGGATGGTGCAGGCTATGAATCGTATTGAGGATTTAATCACAGCATTACAGAAAAAAGAAGAAGAAAAAAATAAGAATACCGTCTTATGGATTCTGGCTATCATCGGAGCAGTAGCTGCTGTTGCCGGAATAGCATATGCAGTATACCGTTTCTTCACTCCGGATTATCTGGAAGATTTTGAAGAGGACTTCGACGATGACTTCGATGATTATTTTGAAGACGATGACGAGGATGAAGACAAATAAAAAAGAGTAATAGGGAGCTTCGGGAAACCGGAGCTTCTTTTTCTGTTAAATATTATCGGGAGGAATAGTTTTGAAAAAAGGAGAAATTTACGAAGGAATTATTGAAAAAGTAGACTTCCCCAATAAGGGGCGTGTTGTAGCAGAGGGAAAGACTGTGACTGTGAAAAATGGTATTCCGGGGCAGAAGGTGAGGTTTTTGATCAACAAAAAGAGAGGAGACCGCCTGGAGGGAAGGCTCCTGGAAGTGCTGGAAAAATCTCCTCTGGAAAAGCGGGAACCAGTGTGCAGTATTTTTCCGGACTGCGGAGGCTGTATGTATCAGACAATGGAGTATGAAGATCAGCTGAAAATGAAAGCAGAGCAGATAAAAAATCTGCTGGACAAGGCCATTGCAGATGCCGGGCAGGTGGACGCAGACGGGAATCCTGATTATGTGTTTGAGGGCATCAAGGGAAGTCCTATGGAGTTTACCTACAGGAATAAGATGGAGTTTTCCTTTGGCGATGAATATAAAGATGGACCGCTGGCACTGGGACTGCATAAGAAGGGGAGCACTTACGATGTGCTGAATGCATGTGACTGTAAACTGGTGCATGAGGATATGACGAAAATCCTGCGGTGTGTGGGGGAGTATTTCAGGAGCAGGGGTGTGAGCTTTTATAAGAAGATGCAGCATGTGGGATATCTGAGGCATTTACTTTTGAGAAGGGCCAATACAACCGGGGAGATTTTGGTGAATCTGGTTACTACAAGCCAGGAGGATTATGATCTGGAACCGCTGAAGGAAGAACTGTTGGCGCTGCCTTTGGAAGGGGAGATTGTGGGATTCCTTCATATTATAAATGATGCACTTTCAGACATGGTGCAGAGTGATGAGACACGGATCTTGTACGGGAAGGATTATTTCTATGAGGAGATTCTTGGGCTGAAGTTTAAAGTGACTCCCTTTTCATTTTTTCAGCCGAATTCTTATGGGGCAGAGGTGCTTTATAATACGGCCAGGGAGTATATTGGAGATACAAAGGACATGACTGTATTTGATCTGTACAGCGGAACCGGGACAATCTCACAGATTCTTTCGCCGGTGGCGAAAGAGGTGATCGGGGTTGAAATCGTGGAGGAGGCTGTGCAGGCCGCGAAAGAGAATGCAAAGATGAATGGAATCACAAACTGCAGGTTTATTGCAGGAGATGTTCTGAAGGTGATTGACGAGATTGAGGAAAGGCCGGATTTCATTGTGCTGGATCCGCCAAGGGATGGAATCCATCCGAAGGCGCTGCCGAAGATTGTGGGGTATGGGATGGATAAGATGGTGTATATCTCTTGTAAGCCTACCAGCTTGGCCAGGGATTTGGAGACGTTTTTGAGGGAGGGGTATCGGGTGGAGAGGGGGTGTTGTGTGGATCAGTTTAGTCAGACTGTTCATGTGGAAACCGCCGTGCTTCTCGTGCGGAAAGGTTGATTTTGCGGGCGTTTGCGGCATTTTTTGTGCGATATGGAGTTGTGTTTTTGCGGAAGCTGAGATGAATAAGTTTCCGCAGATAGGGGGATGGGGATAACGCTGGAGAGTTTGAAAATGAGGGTTTTGTCGGGCAAAAGATACAATCTGGCAAAACTCTTACTATTTGGTAAAAGTGGTTTTTATCTGGTAAAAACGTTATTTTAGAAGAAAAGGTATGATGTATGGAAAGACAGCAAGAATATGAACTAAGGAAAGAAATAGCAGATGCTATTAAAAAAGATGTAGATAGGGTATTTTCTGAAAAGCTACAGTTACTTAACCATGATTTCTATAGAGAGATTCTTTTTCCACTTATTGTTTTAGAAATGAACTATAAAATGAAATCAGAAGAATCTATTAAGGCCGGGTTGGAAGATTCAAATGAATATCTTAATTTAGTTAATCCTCTCCGAGAGGCTATATACTGGTACATTCATAAGGAACTCACATCTGATAGGAAGATTAAATTTTCAAAGAGAACACATATACCTGGTCCAGATGAAGAATATTCATTTATTGAATATGTATTGCAGTTACATGACGAATTTAAACGAGGAGAGCAGATAAGAGAAATCCGTGATTGTGTTTCAAAAGTAAAAATAAAACCGGAAGGGGATAACGAATATAGTTTTTACTTTCCTGTTATTTCGGAAAAATATAATAAAGAACTACTGTATTATTATGGTTTGGATGATACTTTGAATGCTGAGGCAGAACGCGAAATATTTGTTGAATGCGAAAAATACTTAATTGACAAAATTAGTATAAAGGAATTGATAATACATCCTAAGAAGATTAATATATACTATAATATACTAAAAAGAATGGCAAATGTTATTGATATTAAATATTTTGAATTATGCAAGAAACGTGTAATGTCAGATTTAAATAAAATATCGTCATCGTCACTTAGAAGCATAAACGATAAGATGAATCAAGTGATTATTGGGAGTAAAGATGAGTTGGCCATTTTTTTAGCATTGCTTTATTATCTGAGCAGACTTTGCATGCAGAAATATATGTTGGTTTCGTCAACTATGGTGGGAGAGCTGGAATATGTTTGTCAATATGATATTCCCAAAATGTTGGCATTAGGAAAGCAAGTAGGGCTATCAAGGGATTCCGTAATTGGTTATATTGATTATTTCGCAATGGATGTTAATGTGGAAAGTGGAAATTTTACCGAATTTCCTCTGTTAAAATTTAAGGAAAAAATTATTTGGATACCGAGTTCTATAGTATTAAATGATTTTCAATTTTCAATAGTAAATGGTCATTACTATAAAGGGATACGTTTCGAGAATAAGGATGATACGGTTTCCCAATCAATAATTGATTATATTGTTGAGCATAGCAAAAAGTATTGGAATATTCTTTTTACTACAAATTATAATTATTGGGTACCTAATCAGACATTTAGAGGAAAGCCCTTTAATAGTGATATTGACGTTGCAATATATGATAAAATAGGAAAAAACTTATTGATTATTGAATGCAAATGGAAAGAGAATGTATATCAGAATCGTGAAAACTATATAAGAATCGAAGACGCATTTAAAAAGATATATGACAATCAATTGGAAAAACATCAAGCATATTTAGAAAGACATATCAATAGACTAAATGAACTGTTTGATAATCAGATTGACTTTACTAAGGAAGGAAATGTTGATACCATGTATCTATTTGTTGATAAAAGGATACAGTATCATGATAATGAAGCAAATCGACATGCCATTCCAATCTTTATGCTTGCGTATCTATTTGAAAAGAATTCTTTAAATGAGCAGTTACTACTAACTAATGTGTTTTCAGAAATAAGAGAAATGCAAAGTAATGTAAGTTATGAAAGAATTAAACTAAAAGAACCAGTACCTCTTGGAAAAATAACAATTATATAAAATCTTTGATAATGGTTTTGATAGGAGCTTCTTGTATAATTCAAATATAGGGAATTCCAAGAAAGAAGGTTGAGAAAAAAATACCTCAGAGTAAAATAAGATTACTGACTTTGAGCGGTTAGTAAAAATCTTATTGAACAGAGAGGTATATGAAATGAATTATAACACACAGAACGCAAAAATTGCATCCATAACTGAAAAAACTTTGATTGTTGGTATTGATGTCGGAAGCGAAACGCACTATGCGAGAGCATTTGATTGGAGTAATTTCGAGTTTATTAGAAAACCTTTGTTTTTCAGCAATACAGAACTATTTTCGTACCAGATACACAGAAATACCCATTTTCGTAGCTCATTCATCTGAGATATGTAACTAAAAATTCCTTGAAAAATAAGGAAAAAACACTTGACTATATAGGGAGGGATTTTTTTGAATACATTCGAAACGTATAGAATGATTTATCGCGGACAAAAATATGGCGAACATGAACCTATTGGCTGTGATACTATTATAGAAAAGCTTAAAAATAGATTGGATTATACGGGGGAAGTAAGACCAGACTTTTTAAATATTTTATCTGAAATTATATTAACGTCACCGGGTGAGTTTTGGAATCAGGATGTGAAAGAGGCTACGTTTAAGGGCTTACAGAAATTATATGAAAATAATACCAATACTGTTAAGGTCGGTGAAGATGTATTAGAATATTTTTATATGGGATATAATACCTATAGACAAATAACAGATATTATCGTTGATTTAGAAAAGACTATTGATGATACAATTACTAAAAACAGATTGTATAGAATACCGACATACGTTAATCTCTTGGAGGGATGTTTAACAAATCTTTTTAGGGTAATAGTTTTAATTATAAATTGTACAGTGGAGAAAGATTACAGTAGCCAAAGAATGTTAAAGCCAATCTGTGATGTTTTAAGAAAAAATGGATTTGAATTATTACAAAGTAAAATAGACGTAAATATTAGAAACGCAATCAATCATGGAGGGGTATTATTTAGAGAGGATGGAAGGGAGATTGTATTTCATTACACAGAAGAAGGAAATTTATCCGAAAAAACATTAAAAGCATATGAATTTGATACAATAATTAATAATACTTATGACGTAGCAAGTGCTGTACTATTAGGAGTTTCACTTTTTTTAAATGAATATATTGAGATAATACAACCCGTTGCAAATAATACATATGTGTCTTATATGATGTTAGAGCAAAAATTAAGTGTACCGGGAATAAAATGTAGAGGAATATATGTATCTCAAAATCCTCAACAAATAAATATAGAATTAGATTTTGAAGTAATCAATAGGAAATTTTGTAGGCAATCTGCACTATTAGTTGCGATTCAAATTTATGAAAAATATCCTGAATTTGAGCAATATTGGATAGGCATTCATAATGTGCGTTTAAAAGCAAGTTGGATACGTTTTTTAAAAACAGAGATTGAAATAGTTATAAATTATAATGGAGAATCATTTCCCAAAGTTATAGACAACATGCTTAAAAGGGGGGATGAAATATTATTTGAACCTTCAGAAGAAGAAATTGATTTAGAAGAAATAAAATATTATAAGTATCCACAATACAATAGCGAATCATACAGAATTAGGCAAGTTGAAGACTGTAGTCTGGAAAACAAAAAAAGATTAAGGGCTCATGTGTTTATAGGTGATATAAATCAACGAATTGAAATTTTGGAAATAATAGATGAAGCAATTTTGTGGGTATCAAATATTAAGAATATAGCCAATCCAAAAGATATTATCAAACATGGTACGATGGAAGCAGATTCTGTATATTTAAATGTTTATAAAGAAGATGGAAGAAAAAGTAAGGAGTTGTTTCAAAGTAATGATAATTTTATATGTTTTGTTGATTATAATTTAAATGGAGAAACAAGCCTAGAGAACGGTGGAATCCCATTGAATTTATGGAGACAATTTACGCATGAAAAGCGGGGAAAACAATTAATTGCATGGTCTGAATCAGAATTTGCTAGAAGTAATTTGGTAGAGAGAAAATTAGTAGGAAGAAATGACCCTTGTCCTTGTGGAAGTGGAAAGAAATTTAAAAAATGTTGTATTGATAAAAAGTATTATGACTAAAAATAAGAAAGCTTTGCCATTCTTCATACCCTCTTATTTGTGCAGAATCAGAAAAGGCCTATCAAAAATATGAAGAAATAAAAAAGAACTTACCCATGCACATAAAAGAAGCCAATAACCAACAGACCAATTTATAGATTTATTCTGCAAGAAACATAAAGTAAGTTTGCCTGATAATATTTTCGGAAGTGTGAAACTTTTTCTGTAAATATGTGATTGAAGGGTTCTTCTATGATAAAATC
>ENA-ORUW01000134-ORUW01000134.1-human-gut-metagenome-genome-assembly--contig:-NODE-134-length-87537-cov-18.138566_pt1 | contig 87537 bp, 75 predicted proteins | sample MGYA00242088_ERZ509227 | MGnify/ENA primary metagenome ERZ509227 (study PRJEB26280, sample SAMEA2338816) | human gut metagenome | biome: human gut; feature: human-associated habitat; material: faeces... | reverse complement strand
AATTCGTCAAGTTTTAGGAACATCTTGTTGTCATCGTAGCCGCGATCCATTGCAAAGGTTGCTTTCCCAAAGAGTGCAGCTCCTTGTTCTATGGCATCAAAGGTAATGGTATTGGCAGATTTATAATTCTTTTCAGCGGAGGAATGTATTTTTGAAAATATGCTGACCGGATGATTGCTGGAGGTAAGGACACAAGCTTCTGTAACATGATATCCTTTTTTGTATACACTTTTTGTGGAGGTACTTTCAGAACCGTCTCTGACAATGCCAAGAGATTCAAATTTATACCCCTCTGGTTTTACAACATCACTATCATCGATATGAATGACGGGTTCAGAAGGGATCCATTTTTTAATCATCTGAAGATAAGAACTTTTAGCTTTTTCGGAAGTCCCATGATCAAGATGTCTGGAAAGTCGATCAACGATATTTATTTTTTTAGAATCCTCGTGAAGCTGATCCACAACATCTGTTAAAAGGCAACTTTTAGCAGCTAACATGCCGTAAGTAATATCTGCTGTAAATTTACGTTCCGGCTTGGAAAGCTGTCTTGAAATTTTATTTGTAAAAGTTAAAATTTTTCTTTTCAAAGTGTAGGTATTTGATGTAAAATTAGTCATAGGGAATCTCCTTCTTTTTTGTTTAGTAAGGTTTTTGGTTTGTAGCTTAATTTTACATCAAAAAGGAAGAAGATTCCTTATATTTTGGGCATTTTTTGAAAGTTGTTAATAATGGAACTAGTAAAAACAGAGGTCTGTGGATAAAACTGCGGAAACTCAAGTTGGTATATATTTGACTCTGGAAGATGTCTATGTTATATTAAGCATAAACAAAAGAAATGGTTATGTTATATTTGCACCATGTAAAAACCCCGGAGTGGCAGCTCTGGGATTTTCTTTTGTCTAGTTGTCATTTTTGTTATTATTGTTTAACCATTTGATAATGTAGTGGCAGACTACATTATCTATAATAGTAATAAGAAAAGAAATGGATATGCCAAGCATATTGCATCATCTCCTTGTTGCTAGAGTGGATATGATATCATTATAAAAAGGAAAAAGAAGTTTATGTAGCGCTAGTAGGCGGAAGCATCCCTGTGCCTGATTACGTAGAAGAGAATGTATCCACAAAGGTAGTGAAGATTATTCAAAGTTATACAGGCATTGTGAATAAAATGGTTTGGAGAAAAATAAATTAGATGGATTTATATCAGATATTTATTACACATAATCGTTTATGGTCGGTTCGGGAGATTATAATATTTTTTGTGCTGCTGTTTTTGATCACGGGGGTATTGTTGATACAACTAAAGCGAGGAAAATTGAAAAAAATCCAGTTTTTTGCGGGGATTGCATTGTATATTTTCTTGAGTATCGTTTTTGCATCCACAGTATTTACACGGACTCCCGGAGAAAGAATGTATGAATTACTTCCGTTTTGGTCGTGGAGAAGGGTGATTTTTGAGCATGATTTTATGCTTCTAGAGGAAAATCTGTTGAATATACTTTTATTTTTTCCTATAGGAGGGTTATTAAAGCTTTGTTTAAAGAAGATTAAATGGAAGCATGCAGCAGCTATAGGATTAGGAATATCTGCTGTAATCGAATTGAGCCAGTTGATTTTATGCCGGGGGTGGTTTGAGTGGGATGATATGATTCATAATACGTTAGGATGTGTGTGCGGTTATCTGATTGTGAAAAGGTTGTATGGTTTAAAATGTACTTATAAGCAGAAAAGCAAGCATTTATAGTCCGGAACAGATGGTATTAGGAGATAATATTCGGATAGATGATTTTAGGCGGTACAAAGGGGATTGTATTGTAAGAGAATAATCCTATGATTCCTGAAACTTATCGCAGCGTGATCGAAGGACAGGTTGTTTTAGAGGATTATGTGAGTGTGGGAACAGGAAGTACAGTTTTACCGGGAGTTAAATTAGAAGAAGGGGCGGCTGTCGGAGCAATGAGTCTTGTAAAATATACCCTTGAAGGATGGAAGATTTATGCAGGAACTCCGTGCAAATATGTAAAAGACAGAAATCAAAATATGAAGCAGCTGAGCATTGCATTGCAGAAATAGTGTATTTTGCCAGAAAAAGCAGAGTGGAGGTTGTTTTTTATTCTGTTAGTATCGAAAAAAGTTGAGTGATGAAGAAAAAAATATTGGAATACGTCGGAACATATGGGGAAATCACGAAAATGATGTAGTTAGATTGTTTGAAAAGTGGAGAGTGAGAAGATGAAACCTAGAATTTTTATCGGTTCTTCTAAGGAAAGTGAAAAGATAGCGAAAAAAGTAAAAAGTCTTTTAGATGACAAATATGTCTGTCAGTTATGGTGTGATGATTTTTTTGATTTGGGGCAATGTACTTATCATGAACTGCTTAAGAAATCGCTCAGTTTCGATTATGCCATTTTTATTGGGGGAAAAGATGATTATGTAAGAAGAGAATCGGATGGAACTTATAAATATGCCGCTCGCGACAATGTCTATTTGGAGTTTGGATTATATGCAGGAATTCTTACATATGCCAGGTGTTTTTTCCTGATTCAGAGGGGCTGTCAAATAGCAACCGATCTGTTGGGGGTTAATGTTGTATTCTTTGATAAGATACAGGATTTGAACAAAAAAATTTCAGCAATCACAGAAAAAATAAAGAAAGAACAGAAGCTCGCCCGAATCGGTCTTTTGCCGTCTACCAGTTTAGCAGTTGGATATTTTGACAATTTTCTGAAACCTGTATCTAAAGCAATGCGGAAATTGGATGAAATTTGCATTGCCGGAAAACAGTATAATATGAAAGGCAGTGATAAAAAATTAGAAGTGGTTATTCCGGCTAAAGTGTCTGAAGATTTACGTATGTGGAGTGAATATGTTTATGAAAACCATGCAATAGAAAAGGTTACAATAGACAGCAATATTAGAAAAATAGGCATTAATGTTGATTATGAAGAGTTAAAGAAAAACAATAAGCTTAGGATTATTGATGTTCCGCTGACATTATCGGCTGCATATAGATCGGTTGAATTGGCATTGGGTGTAGATTATATCGGAATTGAAGAAATTAAGGAACTTGCGAAAGGGAAAGAATTGAATAACTTTATAAAAACTGTGGATAATTTGATTTTAGATGATATTTATATGAGGAATAATATAAGTATTAAAAAAGTCTATAAAGATAAACTATAAAATCGCACATGTTTTGTCAGGAAATAGAAAAATTATTCATGTTTCCATCTTCAGATTGTGGGAAATGCATGGCTGAAGTGTTAAATTCTCCGTTTTAGAAAATACATGACTGTATTATTTATCCGTGATATAATTGTCGATGAAGAGTAAACGTCAAACCATACGCCTGACGTTTATTTGAAAACGCATTAAAAGGTGTAGTAAATTTTTACATCTAACTTTCGATTATCCTCATAAATAATATATAAGGAGTGTATCTTAATTAGAAATATAAGAGTTAATCTCTAATGGATTTTATTCAGTTTCGTTTTCTACCTCTAATAATCTCAGAAATTCCAAGGGTTCACATACCTTAATAGATGATTTCGTATAGTCTTTCACATTTCTGGTAACAATACAATCCATCTCTGAACGGATAGCGGTTTCTACCATAATAGCATCCTCATAATCGCTTATTTCAGAAGATATTGCTTTTCGACAGTCCAAAGAAGCAGTATCCAACAAATGAAACAATGTAAAAAGTTTGCTTAAAATTTTGCGTGTTTCCACATCGCTATGAGTTAACCGATGTGTCAGATAGTATATATCTGTAACTGACTTTGCTGTGAGATATCCTTCAAAATGCTTATTTGCAGAATGTATAAAAATCTTTTGTGCAGCTTCTGCAAACGGAACACGAGATTGCAAGGCGTCAATGATAATACAGGTATCAACTAAGACTTTCATATTGTATTCAACCTTTCTTCTTGTGCTTCCTCTAAAGTCATATCTGCAGGAAGAATTCCGAACAGTGATTTAGCAACCTCCACTCTGTCCTGATATGGATTAGATAGTTTTGCTACGACTTTTCCGTTGCGGGTTATATAAATATCTTCTGTTTCTGCAAGTGACAGATATTTGCCAAGGTTAACTTTTAATTCAGTTGCGGTAATTGACATATCGTCATCCCCTTTCCATTGAAATATTCATAATCATCATTTGAAACATACAATTCTTTGTTTCAATTATATTATATGAAAATCGCACGATTTTATCAATAGAATCGTGCGATTTTATAATATCGCTTAGCCATTTTTCGCTATCTTAGAAAATACATGACTGTATTATTTATCCGTGATATAATTGTCGATGAAGAGTACACGCAAAATAGCGAGTACTGTTCAAAATCATCCGAGTTGAATATATTTTTGACTGCCGCAAAGGAGATTGTTTTGAAGAAAGAAGAAAAAAGATTAATTGAAATCATCAGAGATGTACTGGCGGGGAAAAACAAGTCTGAGTGGTCGATGCAGATTTCAAAAGAGGAAATCGAACGTGTGATAAAGTGTGCAAGAGTACACGGAGTCTTACCGTTTTTGCAGGAATGTCCTGTATTTATGGAGGAACCGTATCGGGAAAAACTGTTTTTTTATTTGAAAGATTATGCATACAAAGACGCGCAGCAGACGTATGCGGCAGAGACGTTGTTTGAGTTGTTTGAAAAAAACGGGATTTATTGTATGCCATTGAAAGGAATACGGACAAAGCAGTTTTATCCGTACCCGGAATTTCGTACGATGGGAGATCTGGATATTTTATATAAAGAAGATCAGACAAAGAAATTAAAACAGGTTATGCAGGATGCCGGATACAAGTTCGGGGGATATAACATCAAGCATGACGAATATGAAAAAGACGGCGTGACGATTGAAATGCACAGAGATGTTCTGTTCAGACTGACCAATGCATACGACTATTTTGCTGATATTTGGGAGCGGGCAATTCATGCAAAAGGGAAACAGTATGTATATGAAATGAGTTTGGAAGATCATTACTTGCATTCGGTGTGCCATCTTGCCGAGCATTTTGTGAGAGGCGGCATCGGAATCCGAATGGTTCTTGATATTTATATTTTGTCGGAAACGCCACGAATGGATAAAGCATATGTGCAGCGGCAGCTCAAAGCTTTGAAACTTCAGAAGTTTGAGGAAAATATCAGGTCTTTGGCACAGCTTTGGTTTTCGGATGATGAGAAAACTGTGAGAACGGAAGTATCGGATGAACTGGAAAACTATGCTTTGTCAGGCGGTATTTTCGGCAGCAGGGAAACAGCGCGCAGGAACGGAACTGTGCTGTATGAGTCAAAGAACAAGTTTATAAAACAGTTGGTCTTTCCGTCTTATGAGGTGATGAAGACATCTTGTCCGTGGCTGAAAACACCGATTTTGCTTCCGGCTGCGTGGCTGGTCAGATATAAAAGAGCATTGACAGCAAGCAGGGGAAATATAGGATATCATATTGAAAGAGCGAAAACTTTTGACCGTGTTGAAAATCAGGAGCAAAAAGAACGGTGTCAGTTTTTTGAAAGATGCGGTTTAGAAGACGTTTCGGAGAATTTTTGATAAAATACAAAATGAGATTTTAGACACAGTGATAACAGGATTACTTAAGGAGCGTTATGAGAAATAAGAAAATACAGATTTTGCTTGTATTTGTTTTGGCAATCGGACTTTTCGGTCTGCTTTTCTATTGGAGATACGGGGAAAAAAAGCAGATGGAGAGCTTAAACGGGCTGCAGGAAACGTACAAGGAGTATGATAAAAAGATCCGAGAGATACGCAATGACATGGAAAATAAAAAAGCAGAAGTGAATGATATTGAGAAACCGGCGAACGTAATTCTTGCATTTTCAGAGGAAGATCAAGAACTGATGGACCGGATTGTTCCGGCTCTTGAAGGCAGGGGGATACAGGCCACTCTTGTTTTGAAAAACACAGCGGAGCATCATCAGGAAACAGTGACGTATTTAGGACAGCAAGGCTGGGATTTCGCTTTTGGAGGTGAGATCGGGGAGGAGAAAGACGCTTATATAGAAATGCTGAAAAGTACTGTCAAACAATATGAAGAAAGTACGGGAAAGATTGCGGGCGCCTATTTTTTTAACGGTAAGGAATATGGAAGAGGAAGCAAGATTTTATATCCGAATTTTAAAGAAATGGATTTTAAGATCGGGGTGGCTTTTGCGAAAGATGCATCTTCTTTGAAGCATGGAAAAAATACAGATTACAATATGGAGATAGAAGAATGCCAGAATATTTCCATGCGTGAAGATATGGAAACGATCGAAAATATTTTGGATCAGGTCATAGAAGCGAGAAGCGTAGTTGTTTTATCGGATTTTAGTTTGGAACGGCAGATGGAGATTGCAGGCGAGGCTTCGCTGGAGCATTTTGAGGAAATACTTGATCTGCTCTTACAAAAACAAAGTGAAAGTGATCTTGTAGTCGGAAGCGTTACATGTTATGAAGGAACTTTAGAAGACAGAGCGAACAGAATAGAACAGCGTCGTCAAAAATATTCGGAATACGAACAGAAGTGTCTGGAAGAAATCGAACAGTTAACAAAACAGCGTGATGAAGCGCTTGAAAAAGAAGAAGTGAAAAAATAGAGGGAGTTTTCTCGGAAAAAGGACAGATTAGATTTGTGATTCGGGAGGAAGTACAGTGGGGATTTATGAATTTGCAGGATGTGTTGTATCTTATGAACCGCTTTACGGTCTGCTTCGACGGCGTATGGAGACGTATCGGTCGGATACAGAGAGGCAGCCTGATATAACGCTTGACGGTACGAAAGAAGATTATGAAAAACTGAGAAAGCAATATCCGCACCTGTCTATAGAAGAGTGTGAATATAGTTGTGCCGGAGCTGAATTTTATATGAAACTTTTAAAACATCAAGGGTTTATGATCCATGCTTCGGCAGTAGAAAAAGAGGGAAAAGCCTATCTTTTCTCAGCTCCGAGCGGAACAGGGAAATCTACGCATGCGCAGCTTTGGCGGCAGACGTTCAAAGGAGAACCGATTCGGATCATTAACGATGATAAGCCCGCAGTTTGTCTGCAAAACGGCGTATTTTATGCATGCGGGACTCCGTTTAGCGGGAAAACCGATAAAAATGAGAATCGTAAAGCGCCGATACAAGGACTTTGTATGCTGCATAGAGGAAAGACAAATAAAATACAGAAGATTACTTCAGGGGAAGCTCTTCCTCTGATATTGCCGCAGACATTATTTTACGGAGATGAAGAAGAGACGAATCTGCTGCTCTCTTTTTTAGATCGTTTTTTACAGTCTGTTCCGGTTTACAAAATGGAGTGTACTATGGAAGAAGAAGCGGCTAAGACGGCATATTTTTGTATGAAAGGAGAAGGAAAATGAAGATAAAAATAAAAGAAGGTTTTTTGCTTCGCAAGGTGGCGGGAGATCATGTCGTAGTTCCGGTCGGTGAAGCGGGAAAAGTATTTCACGGGATGATCCGGTTAAATGATACAGGCGCATTTTTGTGGGAACAGTGCCGAAAGGAAACGACGAAGGAACAGGTTTTACAGGCAATGGCAGAAAAATACGAAGTTGATGAAAGCGTTGCGGCCGATGATTTGGACCGCTTTTTACAACAACTGCGAAATGCGGAAATATTGGAAGAAACAAATGAGTGAATTAAAAACAGAAAAATGTGAGGATAGTAAAAAAGAAGATAAACAGAAAAGTAAACAAGAGGGTAAAAAGGAAGAAGGCAGGGAAGATAAGAATTTGAAAAGCCGTGGATTAGAAGAAATACTGAAAGAGCAGGGGAAGCTGGTTCTTACGGCTGAGGGAAACAGCATGCTGCCATGTATCCGCCCGAAAAAGGACGTATTGATCTTAGAACCTGTAAAAGAAAAGGTTTGTCGTCATCAAGTAATCTTGTATCGAAGAGAGAACGGCGCTTATGTATTGCACAGAGTGATGGAAACTTCGGATCATAATAGTTATGTCCTTTGCGGAGATAATCAGTATCGGAAGGAATATGGCGTGCGGGGAGGGCAGATTTTAGCTGTGCTGACTGGATTTTACAGAGGAAATAAATATATCGACTGTGAAAAAAATGAGAAATATAAACGGTATGTAAAATTGTGGTGCAGTCCGCTGTTTCCGAGACGGTGTGCCGTATGGGCAGTAAAAGCGGCGATGAAGATAAGAAAACGGGAAAGCAAAAGATGAGGCGGAAGCTTTTTGACATAATAATGAGTGGAGCAGGCAGATGCCTACTCCAGAATCTCTTTTACATTTTCAGCGGTAATGCCGCATATTTCGGCAATGGATTCATAAGATTCTCCGCGGGAAGCAAGGCGGAACACTTTTTTTGCAAGCTGGATTCCTTGAGATTTACCTATGGATCTTCCATGAGAATCAGCTTCTTTTAATTCTTCTGCAAATAATTCGTTTAATGCGTCACACATCTTCTTTTCTTCCTCCATTTGTTTCCAATTTGCCCTTGTGACGAGGTTCATCACGGCAGAACAGTCTTTTGAGTTTCGGTTTTTCGTGTAATTTGACATAAGCGTCCTGATTTCAGTTCCGACCTTCAGGTCTGTACGAAGAGTTTGAATCCAATAATTCTCTGTTTGATCTAGTTTTGGAATGTGTAAAAACTGCATGGGAATCGGGTCACCGTCTAAATGATAGATCCCTTTTCCAAGTGGTTTTACTGTGATGCCGCGTACTTCTGTTATGTGACGGAACATTTCCCGGGGATAATGATTACAGGCAAATGTAATAGTCAGGTCAGATGGATCGATCTCCTTGATAAGTTCTGTGTTAGATTGATAAAAACATGTGTAGCCGTAAACTTTGTAAAAGTCGTTAAGACTTAAATAGTCATCGGGAGATTTGTATTCAATGATATTATGTCCGCGAAAAAGTTTCCCGATCCGTTTTTGGATCGTGATGTTCTTTGCTTTTTTTAAAATAAGGACGTCGATCTGGGGAGGCTTTTTGCTTAGCATATATTCTTCCTGTAGATCGAGGTATTTCATCTCATCGGCGAACGTCATCCGCAAAGCGGCGCTGAATCCGGGATGCCATTGCAGTTTTTCTTTTGTCATATGTTCTCCTTACAGTATAATACGATTTATTTGTTTTGGGAATGTATATTGTTCAATTTGTGAAATTCCTCCGAAATGAGGGAAGAGCAAATTGAAATGCATGTTGAATGTAACTTTGATCTGAATGATTGAGGATAGGATAACATAGAAAAAGGAAAAATACAACAAGTATGCTGTTTCTTCCGTTTGAAATGTCTGTTTCGTATTTGTTAAAAGGGAAATGCCGGGTGCTTAAAACAGCGGCAGCAGCGTTCGGCATTTCTCTTCTGCGATACTGTCGGCTCATTGCTTGTAAGTATCGAATATTATATCTCGTCTTCTTTTCCGTCGATGAGATAATCGTATGAAACGTGGAAAATCTCAGAGAGTGCTTTTAACTCCACATCTGTGACATAGCGTTTGTTTGTTTCGATTCTTGTAATGACATTTTTATCTATATCATAGCCGTTTAATTGAAGCTGATAAGCTAAAAGCCGCTGCGACATATTATGTTGCTCTCGAAGTTTGATGAGTCTTTTACTGATCAGATTTTTTTCTCCGGTAGATGTTCTTGGTTTCGGCATAAGTATATTCCTTTCTGAGAACGGTGCGCTTGAAAATGTCTCATTTTCTGCACTTTTTATTGATTTTACAAGGGAAAAGATCTGTGCGGGGTTGTAAAAGTGATACAAAATATCGGATGTCGAACGAGAAGTTTGCAAAAATTTAACATATCAAACGGAGTGTAATTCTGGATTTTTTGTCTTGAATATGTGATAATAAAATTAAAAGAAAAAGTACGTGAAAAGAGGAAGATTTATGCCTACGACATATGCACATTACAAATTTGGAAAAGAAGTTATCAGCGCGCTTCCGAGGCCGCTTCGCAGCACAGTTGAGAATCACAGAGAATTATTTGATATCGGACTTCATGGTCCTGATATTCTTTTTTATTATCATCCGATGAAGAGAAATACAGTGAACGGTCAGGGATATGACCTTCATGATAAGCCGGCGGATCTGTTTTTTCGCCACGCTGCGGAAACTGTGAAAAAAGCGGAAGATCCGGCAGCGGCAAGAGCATATATTTACGGTGTCATCTGTCATTTTGCTTTGGACAGTGAGTGCCATCCGTATGTTGAGAAGATGATCCATGAAAGCGGAATCAGCCATTCGGAGATCGAGATGGAGTTTGACCGGCTTCTCTTAAAGGAAGATTATATTAATCCTGTGCGTTATCTTGCCACAAAGCATATCCGTCCGACGAAGGAGAACGGGGCGGTCATAGCGCCGTTTTTTGAAGATCTGACAGCAGAGACGGTACAAAAAGCTTTGAAAGGGATGATTATGTATCATAAGCTTTTGCTGGCGCCCGGCTCGGTAAAAAGGAAGATCCTTTTCGGCGGAATGCGGCTATCAGGGCAGTATGATTCTCTGCACGGGATGGTTATGAGTCTTGAGCCGAATCCGGCGTGTAAAGAGTACTGCCGTCTTTTAAAAAGGCTGTTTGCCGGAGCAGTTCCGCTGGCGGCGGGGCTGATTATCCGCTACCAGAAAGTTTTGTTTGAGGGAGACGAACTGCCGGAGCGTTTTACAAGGACGTTCGGCGCAGGAGATAATTGGAAAGAACTGCCCTTATAAAAGGAAAGAGAGCAGTTCGGCAACAGCAAAATGAGGGAAAGAGAGAGCGGGAATGAAATTTAAATTGACTTCTTTAGAAAAAAAGTGGGTTCTTTATGATGTGGGAAATTCGGCGTTTACAATGATGGTATCGACGATATTTCCGATTTATTTTAATTATCTTGCGGGAAACGCCGGTATATCGGACGTAGATTATCTGGCGTACTGGGGATATGCAACTTCTGTGTGCACGCTTCTTGTGGCGGTTTTAGGACCGACGCTCGGAGCGATCGCGGATACGAAAAATTTTAAGAAAACTGTATTTTCCATTGCAATGGGAGTAGGTGTTTTCGGATGTATTTTGTTAGGGTTTCTGTCATCGTGGATTTGGTTTTTAGGTATTTTTGTACTGGCAAAGACAGGATATTCGGCAAGTCTGATTTTTTATGACGCGATGCTTACTGATGTGACCGATCCGGAACGGATGGACGCAGTTTCGTCTCACGGCTATGCGTGGGGATATATCGGAAGCTGTATTCCGTTTGTGGCATGTCTCGGCGTTGTGCTCGGAGCAAAACCTTTGGGGATCGGAATGCAGACTGCGATGATCATTGCGTTTATTATTACTGCGCTTTGGTGGCTGTTATCGTCTGTACCGCTTCTTCGCTCTTACAGACAGAAATATTTTGCCGAAGTAAACGGACATGTTGTAAAAGACAGTTTTAAGCGGCTTGGGAAAACTTTTGCGGAGCTGGTTAAGGAAAAACACATTTTTGTTTTTTTACTTGCGTTTTTCTTTTATATTGACGGTGTGTATACCGTTATTGATATGGCGACAGCGTACGGACAGGCTCTTGGATTGGACAGCACGGGACTTTTGCTCGCCCTTCTTGTGACACAGATCGTTGCGTTTCCGTCTGTACTTATTTTCGGAAGGCTCGTAAAGAAAGTTTCTCCGGAGAAGATCATTACTGTCTGTATCATGGCATATTTTGGAATTGCAGTATATGCATATTGGCTGGATACTCAGTTTGATTTCTGGATGCTCGCAGTTCTTGTGGGAATGTTCCAGGGAACGATACAGGCGCTTTCAAGATCATATTTTGCGAAGATCATACCGGCGGAAAAGTCGGGAGAATATTTCGGCATTTATGACATTTGCGGCAAAGGAGCATCGGTGATCGGAACGGCGCTCGTATCTTTTATCAGTCAGATGACGGGGAGCATCAATATTGCTGTCAGCGCGCTTTCCGTGATGTTCTTAGTTGGGCTTGTATTATTTAGATATTCGGCAAAATTAAATAGCGTGCGATGAAAACCGAATGAGGAAAACATATGAGATGAAAGAGGTGACGGGATGGAGGAATTTGTCAAATTAAAGGATATCACGAAAGTTTATCATATGGGAGAAGTGGAGATCCGGGCAGCAGACAATATTAATTTCTCTATCAAAAAAGGAGAGTTTGTTGTAATTGTCGGACCAAGCGGCGCGGGAAAAACGACGGTACTTAACATTTTGGGAGGGATGGATACCGCGACAGGCGGAACGCTGACAGTGGACGGAAAAGATATTACGGCGTATGATTCCCGACAGTTGACCGGATACCGCAGGGATGATATCGGATTCGTATTTCAGTTTTACAATCTGATCCCGAATCTGACCGCCCTTGAAAATGTAGAGCTTGCGCTTCAGATATGTAAAGATCCTCTTGATGCAAAAAAGGTATTGGAAGATGTAGGGCTTGGCGACAGGTTGGATAATTTTCCGGCGCAGCTTTCCGGAGGCGAGCAGCAGCGTGTTTCGATTGCCCGCGCTCTTGCGAAGAACCCGAAGCTGCTCCTTTGTGACGAGCCGACGGGAGCGCTTGATTATAATACGGGAAAGGCAATTTTGAAGCTTTTACAAAATATGTGCCGGGAACGGGGGATGACAGTGATCGTGATCACCCATAATCAGGCTCTTGCACCTATGGCAGACAGATTGATTCATATTAAGAACGGGCAGGTGTCGCATATGGAGATTAATGAAAACCCGATGTCGATCGATGAGATCGAGTGGTAATTATAAAAAAATAAGAAACGGAAATGGCAGGCGGTGTGAATGAAAAAACGTGCGCTGAGAAAAGATTTTTATATGGAGATCAGACGCAGCCTCGGGCGTTTCCTTTCCATCTTTTTCATCGTTGCGATCGGATGTGCCTTCTTTTCGGGAATACGTGCCTCTGAGCCGGATATGCGTTATTCGGGAGATGCGTATTTTGATAATAAGAATATGATGGATCTTAGGATCATCAGTACGATGGGATTGACGGAAGATGACGTAAAGGCGGCTTCAAAAGCAGAGGAAATCGGGCATGTGGAAGGCAGGTATTCTGTGGATGCTCTTTTGGCAGACGGTGATAATCAAATCGTTGTTCATGTCATGTCTATGCTTCCGACGATGAATGAGATACAGCTTGAGGACGGCAGGCTTCCGAATAAGGAAAATGAATGTGTCGTTGATGTGGATTACATGGAGAAAAGCAAACTGAAGATCGGAGATACGATCACGTTTTCAAGCGGTACGGATGCCGGGGTTACAGATTCTTTGAAAACGGATACGTTTCGGATCACAGGTACAGTGAGCAGTCCGGAGTATATTGCTTTTCAGCGGGGCAGTACGACAATCGGAAACGGAAGTGTGCGGGCGTTTGTATATGTACAGGAAGAAAGCTTTGCAATGGACGTCTATACAGAGATTTGTATTCAGGCGGCAGGAACAAAAAAATTGACGGCATTTACTTCGGAATATGAAGATGCAGTCGCGAAAGCAAAAAAAAATATTGAGAAGATCAAGGAGCAGAGACAACAAGCCCGGTATACGGAAATTGTCGATGAGGCGAACGAAAAAATTGCGGAGGCGGAAGCCGAAGTAACAGATGCACAGACGAAGCTGGAAAACGGAAAAGCGGAAGCTGCGGCAAAGCTGGCGGATGCAAGGCAGAAACTGGAAAACGCGCAGGCACAGATCGATAACGGGAAAGTGCAGTTGGAGAACTCCAAAGCGGAGGTTGCCGCAACAGAGCAGACCTTGGCACAGAAGCAGACAGAAGTTCAGAACGGAACAGCGGCGCTTGATCAGGGGATTGCGCAGTTGAATCAGCAGATTGAACAATTAAATGCGGTGAAAGCGCAGTATGAGGCTTTGAAAGAAAGCGGAATGACAGATGAAGAAACGCTTGCGGCGTTGGAGCAGATGAGCATGCAGATCCAGATCGGAGACGCAGCTGTGGCCGAGGCACAGGCGCAGATCGATCAGACGAGGGCTCAGCTTCAATATGCGCAGGGGCAGATTGATAACGGGTATGCACAGCTTGAGGCGGCAAGGCAGCAGATCGCAGGCGCGGAAGCCGGGATCATATCCGGCGAGCAGGAGATCGCTTCCGGATGGGAAGAGTATTATGCAGGGGAAGCAGAGGCAAACGCCGAGATCGCCGAAGGCGAGCAAAAGATAGCGGAAGCGCAGGCAGAGCTGGCTGAGGCGAAAGCGGAAGTTGCAGAAATGGAAAAGCCGAAATGGTACATTTATGACCGAAATGACCTTCCGGATTATTCGGGATACGGTGATAATGCGGACCGAATGAAAGCGATCGGCGAAGTGTTCCCGGTTATATTTTTCCTAGTGGCGGCACTGATCAGTCTTACGACGATGACCCGTATGGTAGAAGAGCAGAGGACTCAGATCGGAACATTAAAAGCGCTTGGATACGCGAGACATTCGATAGCGGGGAAATATTTGGGATATGCGTTTCTGGCGACCCTTCTTGGAAGCGCGGCCGGTATTTTTACCGGGGAGAAGATATTTCCGTATATTATCATCAATGCATACGGAATCATGTATAAACACATGAATGAACTGCTCATACCGTATAATGTGATGTACGGAATAGGAGCAGCGGGAACGGCGCTGTTTTGTACATTGGCGGCGACGATACTGGCATGTTATAAGGAACTGCGCGAACAGGCGGCTCAACTGATGCGTCCGCCGACGCCGAAGCAGGGGCAGAGAGTCGTTTTTGAGAAGATTACATTTTTGTGGAAGCGGTTGAATTTTTCCTGGAAAGCAAGCGTGCGTAATCTTGTCAGATATAAGAAACGGTTTTTTATGACGATTTTCGGCATCGGAGGATGTATGGGACTGATGCTCGTAGGGTTCGGTCTGAAAGATTCGATCTTCGCAGTCGTCGATATTCAGTACGGCGAGATTCAGCGATATGACGGAACGGTCATTATGGCGGAAGGCGCTTCGGAAAAAGAAAAAGGCGAAGTTGCGCAGACGCTTGGAAATGAACAGGAAGTAGACGGTTCTTTGGAAGGGATACTGACACAGATCACAGTCGGAAACGGAAGTAAATGGCATGATGTTTATTTGGATGTACCGAAAGATGAAACGCAATTTGAAAAGTTTGTGACGCTGCAGGACAGAACGACAAACGAACGATATTCTCTGGAAGAAAAAGAAGTCGTTTTGACAGAGAAAGTTGCGAAAGAACTGGAAGTACAGGCAGGAGATATGATTACCATCCGCGATGAAGACAAAGGAAATATGAAAGTGAAGATCGGGGCTGTCTGTGAAAATTATATGGGACATTATCTGTATATGACGGCGGAAGCATACGAGTCTGTTTATAACGAAAAACCGGAGTACAATGCCGTCTTTTACAAGACTGTTTCCAGAACGACAAAAGAAGCGCAAAGCGTCGGCGAAGATATTCTTCAGCTTCCGGGAGCGTTGAGTGTGAGCTATACGACTGATTTGAAACAACAGGTAGATGATATGCTGGGAGCGCTTGACATTGTGATCGTTGTTCTGACAATATCGGCAGGAATGCTGGCATTTGTCGTTTTATATAACCTGAACAACATTAATATTACAGAACGAAAGAGAGAACTGGCAACGCTGAAAGTTTTAGGATTTTATCCGAATGAAGTTTCGGCGTATGTATATCGGGAAAATATCGTACTTACGGTTTTGGGCGCTCTTTTCGGCGTCGCTCTCGGAAAGATACTTCATCGCTTTATCATTGTCACTGTCGAGATAGATACGGTTATGTTCGGCAGAAATATCGATATGAGCAGTTTTGTATACAGTTTTCTTTTGACGGTCGCGTTCTCTATGATCGTAAACGGAGCGATGTATTTTAAACTTAAAAAGATCAATATGGTCGAATCACTGAAAAGTGTGGAATAAAAACCTAAAAAGCATTTTGTCAAGGCTGTGCGTTGAAGCAATTTTCGATCGTCCTCACCGCGCAGCCTTATATTATCGGCAATGAGCGGTCTGTTAAGAGGACGTTAAGAAAGCGTTAAGAAAATGTAGGGAAAGGGTAAAATGGAATTGACATACCGGTTGGCGGATGTTAATTTAAAAAAGCGCGTCGAAGCAGACGTGTATATAAAGAAAAACAGAATATAGAAAAAATAAGACGATTTACAAAAGGAGAAAAATGGAATGGGAATAACAGACGTACTTGCTTTGCTCGGCGGTCTTGCATTGTTTTTATACGGAATGCAGATGATGAGCACGGGATTGGAAGCAGCAGCCGGCAACCGGATGAAGTCGATCCTTGAAAAACTGACATCGAACCGTATAAAAGGTGTGCTTGTCGGAGCGGCGATCACAGCGGTCATTCAGTCGTCTTCTGCAACGACGGTCATGGTAGTAGGGTTTGTAAATTCAGGATTGATGACATTAAAACAGGCAGTATGGGTGATCATGGGAGCCAACATCGGAACGACGATCACAGGTCAGCTCATTGCTCTTGATATCGGAGCGATCGCTCCGCTTTTTGCGATCGCAGGCGTAGGAGCGATCATGTTTATCAAAAGTGAAAAGGTACATCATATCAGCAGTATTTTTGCCGGACTTGGTATTCTTTTTATGGGAATGGATATGATGGGGGCGGCAATGTCGCCTTTGAAAGAGTCGGAAGCGTTTATCAATCTGATGACGAAGTTCGACAATCCGCTTCTCGGTATTTTGGTAGGCGCGCTTTTTACGGCAGTGATCCAGTCATCTTCTGCATCGGTCGGTATTTTGCAGGCACTTGCGTCTACCGGTATGATCCCGCTTTCAAGCGCGGTGTTCGTTTTGTTCGGACAAAACATCGGAACATGTATCACGGCGGTTTTGGCATCGATCGGAATGAAAGTAAATGCAAAGCGTACGACGGTTATTCATCTGTTATTTAATATAATCGGCACGGTATTATTTACGGTGATCTGTCTTGTGACGCCGTATGTGACATGGATCGAAGCGATGACGCCCGGAGATCCGGTGGCGCAGATCGCAAATGCCCATACAGTCTTTAATATCGTGACGACACTGCTGCTTCTTCCGTTTGGAACACAGATGGCGAATATAGCGGTTCGCATTCTTCCGGACAGCAAAAAGGCAGACGATGAAGACCTTCGCCTGAAATATATCCGTCCGTTTGAATCTTCCTATGCGATCGGACACAGCGCGGTGGCAGTGTCACAGGTTCGCGATGAAGTTAACAGAATGAGAGATATGGTGGCGAAAAATATAAGCGACTCTTTTGACTCTCTTGTTCAATATGATGAGAAACTTCGCAAAAAAGTGTCTGAGAGAGAAGAATATATTGATTTCCTCAATAAAGGCATATCCGAATATATCGTTTCACTTATGGCAAGCGAGATGAATATGTCAGATTCGAGAAAGATCAACGGATATTATGCGATTATAAGCAATCTGGAACGGATCGGAGATCATGCTGTCAATCTTGCGGAATATGGCGACGATATGAGAAAATGGGAGATTGATTTTTCGGATACGGTTAAAGAAGAACTCAATGAGATGAAGGCGCAGTGTATTGCGGCGCTTGATAATCTGAAAGAAGTAACTTCCGAAAATGTAGAACGGATACTAAGTCAGGCAGTTATCATAGAGCAGAAAACGGACGATATGCGGGATAAGTATTTTAAAAAGCAGATGCAGCGTCTGAAAAAAGGAAAATGTAAGCCGCAAAGCGGTATCGTCTTTTCTGAAATACTGACAGATTTTGAAAGAATGGGCGATCACGCATTGAATATCGCACAGCAGTACAGAGAAATGGAATAGAAGAGAAGACAAAAAAGAACAGAAGAAAATAGTAGAAGAAAAAACAAAGAAGAGGCATCTCACAGGAAGTGGGGTGTCTTTTTTATATGTGAAAATCATCTGTTATAAAAATGTCTCATATTTTCAACCGATTTTCTTGATTCCGGCAAAAACAGATTATATAATCGGTTGTAAAAGTGATACAAATATTGACGAAAAAGACAGGTGATGCAAAGTGAAGCGAAAAAGAGATCAGAGAAGATGCAGGGGTGCGGCAGGAAAAATTCCGGCGTTGATTTTTTGTGCGGCGGCAGTTTTGTGTATTGTGACATGGGTGATGCGCCACGCGCAGATGCAGGAGGGGAACGAACCGGATGTTGTGGCGAGCCGATGTGAAAATAATGTGTATGATCTGACCGTTGCGGCGAATTGTGATGAAATCGAAGATGCAGAAGCATTTGCGGAAAAAGTTGTTCAAAAATACGAAGAAAACTCATTTCGCACAACGAAGTTTTCGGTAGATTTAGGAGAAGATATTGATTTGGTTCGCTTTCATGTTTATTTAAGAAGGGAAGAGATAGGGGAAAAAGAAGAATTGTTTCAGATTCGCTATCAAGACGGAGATATAATACTGGACGGAATCAACGGAAAGAGGTAAAATCATATTATGAATTTAAACGGGACGTTTCCGCAGAGCAAATAGCCGGAAAGGATCTGTAAGAACCCGGCGCGTCTGATATGCGGGAATAGTGAGGAGGTTAGTATGGGAAGTATATGGCATGATATCAGTGAGGAAAGGATTTTTCCGACAGATTTTATCTCGGTGATCGAGATTTCAAAAGGAAGCAAGAAAAAATACGAATTAGATAAAGAAACAGGGTATATCATCCTTGACCGAATCTTGTATACGTCAACGCATTATCCGATGAATTACGGATTTATCCCGAGAACCCTCGGAGACGACGGCGATCCGCTCGATGTGCTCGTGATGTGTTCAGAGCCGCTTGAGCCTTTGACTCTTGTAAGATGTTATCCGATCGGCGTTATGAAGATGACAGACGGAGGAGCGGGAGATGAGAAGATCATAGCGATTCCGTGGGCAGATCCTACATATGAGGCGTATACGGATATTTCCGAGCTTCCAAAACATATTTTTGAAGAGATCAAGCATTTCTTTACCGTATACAAAGATCTGGAAGGTAAGAAAACGGCGGTGGACGAGTTTGAAGGCGCGCTTGGCGCAGTAAAGATCATCGAAGAATGCATCGACCGCTATAAAGAAAAATACGGTTCGGGGGAGTCTGATAAAGCAACAGAATAATAAGAATAATAAGAATAATAAGAAGAATAAAAAGATAGAGTAAGGCAGAACAATAAACGTAGTATCAAAGCACAGAGGCGTACGAAATGTAGGCCGGCTGAAAGGAGCTGAAGGCGATTATGGATAGACTCAGTGATAATTTGAAAAAGATCTTTCTGGCAGGGATCGGAGCAGTTGCCGTTACTGCCGAAAAGTCAAAAGATCTTCTTGACGAAATGGTAGAAAAGGGAGAACTGACAGTAGAGCAGGGAAAAGTGCTGAATGAAGAGTTAAAGCACAATGTGAAAAAGACAGTAAAAGAGAAGGTGAATGCGCTGAAACCGGCATCGGCGGAAGAACTTTCGGATCTTCTTGATAAGATGACGCCGGAGCAGATTGCCGCTTTGAAAGAGCAGATCCTGAAAAAAGAAGAAGCGAGCGAAACTGCGCCGGATGAAGCATAATTATGAGCAGTATAGAACCGATGGAATATAACTCAAGGCTGAAGGAAATTGTGGCTGTGCTCCGCAAACATAGTATTACAAAGGGAGTGACGCCTTTAAAGCTTCGGGAAATCATAGAAGATCTCGGACCGACATTTATTAAACTCGGTCAGATCATGGCGATGCATTCTGATATTTTACCGAAGCGTTATTGTGATGAGCTGATGCAGCTTTGCTCAGATGTAAAACCGATGCCGTTTGAGGAAGTTTTATCGGTCATAGAAGAATCTTACGGGCGGTCGTGGAGAAGAGTTTTCTCCCATATAGATGAATCCTGTCAGGGGGCGGCGTCGATCGCGCAGGTGCATCGCGCCACGTTAAAAAGCGGAGAAGAAGTTGTCGTAAAAGTCCAGCGCAGGGGAATTTATGAAAAGATGGCAAGGGATATCGAGCTTCTTCGCAAGGCGATCAAATTAATGCCGCCTGTCAGTTTGAAAAATATGGCGGATTTTGATCTCGTTTTAGACGAATTGTGGACTGTGACGAGAGATGAGATGAACTTCCTTACAGAAGCATCTAATATGGAAGAATTCGCAAGGAGAAACAAAGACGTTCATTTTGTCGGAACACCGAAATTATATCAGCAGTATACGACTGTCCATGTACTTGTCATGGAATACATCGATGGATGTGCGGTAGACGATAAGGAGCGGCTGAAGGAAGAGGGATATGACCTTAAGGAGATCGGCAGCAAACTTGTCGATAACTACATTAAACAGGTGATGGACGACGGATTTTTTCATGCAGATCCTCATTCGGGAAATGTAAAGATACGAGACGGCAAGATCGTATGGATCGATATGGGAATGATGGGGCGGCTTACGGAGCGTGACAGAGAGATGCTCGGCAAGGCAATCGAAGGGATCGCTTTAAACGATATCGGTTTGATCCAACAGGCAGTGCTCGGTCTGGGAGAATTTAAAGAGCGTCCGGACCAGAGAAAATTATACGAAGGTATCGAAGGACTGATGTTGAAGTACGGTCATGAAGATATGGGCAAGATTAATGTCGGGGAAGTTACGGTTGATCTGATGGATGTGATGAAAGTCAATAAGATCAGAATGCCTCACGGGCTGACGCTTTTGGCGAGAGGCCTGACCCATATGGAAGGAGTTCTGGCAGCGATCGCGCCTGATATTAATATGGCGGAAATTGCCGCCGCCCGTATTTCGGGAGAGTTTTTCCGTAATTTTGACTGGAAAAAAGAATTGAAAAGCAGCGGAAAAAGCGCAGTGAAATCGATGCGAAAGGCGTTGGATATCCCGTCGATGGTGTCTGATATGATGGCGGGATATTTAAAAGGACAGGCAAAGGTGAATCTGGATCTGCGGGCATCGGATGATCTTGCCTTTCTGCTGCGCAGACTTGTAAGAAACATTGTTATGGGTTTGTGGGTCATGGCGCTTCTGATCAGTTCAAGTATTATCTGTACGACAGATATGAGTCCGAAAATACTCGGCATTCCGGCGCTTGGGGCGATCGGATATATTCTTGCGTTTTTGATCGTACTATACGTATTTATCAAACATATTTTTTCGAGAAAATAAAATCAGGTACAAAGTAATGGAAAAAAACAGAAACGAAAACAACAGAAAAAATCCTCTGAATAAAAGTTTTGGGTATGCTTTTGAAGGAATCCGGACCGGAATCCGTAAAGAAAGAAATATGAAGATCCACTGTCTGGCAGTGATCGCGGTAACCGCTGCCGGAACTTTTCTTCATATTAAACCTGTCGAGTGGTGCATCTGTTTGCTGCTGTTTGGTCTGATCCTGTCGCTGGAGCTTGTGAATACGGCGTTGGAAGCGGTGGTAGATCTTGTGACTAAGGAGAAAAAACCATTGGCGAAGATCGCGAAAGATACGGCGGCAGGGGCGGTTCTTGTATCGGCGATCGCCGCAGCGATCATCGGATGCATTATTTTTGTTCCATATTTGTTAGAATTGATGGAGTTGTGAACACATATGTGATAAAATGTATCAGGATAGACAAAGATGAGAGAAGACAGGAAAGGAAAAGCTGAAAATGAGCGAGAAAGAAACAAAAGTGACAAAACAGGAGACATTGGCGGCTCTGCGCAATCCGGGTGAATTATATGTTATTATGTCGGCAGCGACAAAGATGCCGTTTGTAAAATGTGACGAGGAGACATTTGACGATGAGATCTTCCTTTATTATCAGATGGAAGATGCAAAAGACAAGGCGCGTAAGCTTCTTGATGAAAAATATGTAAGCGCTGTGGCAAAGCTTGCGAAAGAGCAGTTGCTTCCTTTTTTCACAAGTCTTTATATAATGGGAGTAAACGCACTGGCGGTCAACAGCGGAACAGATATGGAAATTACAGTTCAGCTTTCCGATCTGGTAACGAGAAATATACCAAAGGAACTTCCGGAAGGAAAGCAGATCGTGGAAAACCCGGCGCTCCATCTGACGGCGGCTTATTTTATGCAGGAACTTAGAAAACAGGAGCAGCCGCAGATGACGGAAGAGTTAAAAGAACTTCAGGAAGAACTTTTGGCTCATTACGGAAAGGGAACGTTTTTGATTCCTGTTGAAGAGAACGGTCAGATTCCGATACTGAAGCAAAAAGACGGTTCGCTGTATCAGCCTGTTTTTACGGATGTGCTGGAATTTCAGAAGTTCACGAAAGGAAGACCGGTCAGATCGGCAGTTGTTCCGGGGGAAAAGATCGCAGAATTGCTGATGGAAGATGTAAAAGGCGTTGTGCTGAATCCTCTCGGAGTGAATGTGCAGCTTCAGGTGGCACGAAGAAAGAGAGAGTAAATGGAAGAATTAGTAGTGTATTTGAGAAAAGAATATTTCAGGGCAGTCGATCTTACAGATAAGAGCGGACATATATTGGAGTTTAAATATATGCCGAAAACGGTCGACGTGTACGAGAAAGGATTGTCCGTATTTCATATGGAATACGTGATGGAAAACAGGACGAAAGTAAGAGTCATTGAATTTTACCTGACAGATTTCGGACTGCGTGGAAAAGGCTATGGAACGGCATGTATGAATGAGATCGTGACAGAGCTTGGCAAAAAAGGGATTACTTTAATCTATGCTCCGACAGGTTATGATCTTGCTCCGCTTGGTTATACAGGTCCGGCGCAGTATAAGGAACTGATGGCGGGATTTTATGAGAAAACAGGGTTTACGACAAGCGGAGACGGAGATCTTATGATGAAGATCCTTGACTGAAAAAAGACAAATAAAGGGAGCGGCGGCATGTATAAAATACTGATTATTGAAGACGATTTGACAATGGCGCAGGCAATCCAAAAAGAGATGAAGATGTGGGGAAACGACGCACAGTACGTTCAGGATTTTAAAAACGTACTTGAAACTTTTGCGGAATATGACCCGCATCTTGTTCTTATGGACATTACTCTGCCATTTTACAACGGATACCACTGGTGCAGCGAGATCAGGAAAATATCGAACGTACCGGTAATTTTTATTTCTTCGGCGGCTGATAATATGAACATTATCATGGCTGTGAATATGGGAGGAGATGATTTTGTTCCGAAGCCGTTCGATCTCAGTGTGCTGACGGCGAAGGTTCAGGCGGTACTTCGCAGAACATACGACCTGTCCGGAAAAGTACCGGTTCTTGAGCATCAGGGAGCAATACTGAACTTGAATGACGCGTCGCTTACTTATAATGGGGAGAAGATCGATCTTACGAAAAATGAGTTTCGTATTCTCCAGACACTGATGGAAAATAAAGGTCGTCTCGTAAGCAGAGATACTTTGATGACCCGGCTGTGGGAGACGGATAATTATATTGAAGAAAATACGTTGACGGTCAATATCGCCAGACTGCGCAGAAAACTGGACAAAGCGGGACTTACGGATTTTATTTCCACAAAAGTCGGAGAAGGTTATATTATCAGACAGGAACGGCAGGTGAGTGAATGAAACGATTTTTAGGCTATCTGTATGACTGCCGTTATATGTGGATTTGGTTTATTTTGAGCGGGGGCGCTTTCGTACTTTGTTTTGCGTTGTACGAAGTGGAGCTTAAAGCGGCGGTATATCCCTTGCTTTTAAGCGCGGTGTTTGGGATTTTGTTTTTCGTTTTAGGGTATCTGAGACGGGAAAAAAAGTACAAACGTCTTTTTCAGATCAGTGAGACCGGCGGTATCGTATCGGAAAGTCTGCCAAAACCGGACTGTATGACGGAAAGAGAATATCAGAAGATATTGCTTAGATCCGAAGAAGAGTACAGGAAGCAGAGGGAAGAATGGCAGGCAGCCAGAAAAGATATGAATGATTATTATGCGACATGGGTACATCAGATCAAAGCTCCGATCGCAGTGATGCGGGTTTTGCTCCAACAGGAAGATACTCCGATCAACAGAGAGCTCACAGGAGAATTGTTCCGGGTAGAACAGTATGTGGAAATGGCGCTTTGTTACGTGCGTTTAGGAGAAGGTGCGTCCGATCTTGTAATCAAAGAATATCCTCTGGATGATATGATCCGAAAAGCGATCCGAAAGTATGCGGGACAGTTGATCAGAAGGAAACTTAGGGTCATATACGAAGGAACGGATATCTGCGTTCTCACAGATGAAAAATGGCTCGTGTTTATTATTGAGCAGCTTTTGTCGAACGCAGTAAAATATACGGTAAGCGGAAATGTGACGATCACGGTAGACAGAGAGAAAAAGCAGCTTAGTATCAGCGATACGGGAATCGGTATTTCACCTGAAGATCTTCCCCGTATTTTTGAAAAAGGTTATACCGGATATAACGGAAGGCTGGATAAAAAATCTACAGGAATAGGACTTTACCTTTGCCGGACGGCGGCGGATAAGCTGGGACATAAGCTGACGGCGCAGTCAACTGTAGGAAAGGGAAGCAGCTTTACGATCGATCTGTCGTCCTATCCGTTAGAAGTTGAATAAAGGCTGCATGGAAATGCCTTACAAATTTGTCACATAGGCGGGCCGGAATGTCACCAAATTCGATGTTGGCATTCCGGCTCTTTTGTTATACTTTCACTATCAAGTAAAAAAGAGGAGGATGTATGAAATGGCAGTTTTAGATGTCAAAAATTTGAAGAAAATATACAGACCGCGCTTCGGCGGCAATCAGGTGCAGGCATTATCCTGTGTAAACTTTTCTGTGGAAGAAGGAGAATATGTGGCGATCATGGGAGAGAGCGGCTCAGGTAAGACGACGCTTCTTAATATTATGGCGGCTTTGGATAAACCGACGGAAGGAACGGTCCTTCTTGACGGTAAACCGTTATCTTCTATAAAAGACAAAGATATCGCACAGTTTCGGCGCGACAATCTTGGATTTGTTTTTCAGGAATTTAACTTGCTGGATACGTTTAATGTGAAGGACAATATCTTGCTCCCTCTTGTGTTGAAAGGTGAAAATTATAAGCACATGGATTCAAAGCTGCAGCCGATTGCAAAGGAACTTGGTATTTCGGCGCTTCTTGAAAAATATCCGTATGAAATTTCCGGAGGTCAGAAACAAAGAGCCGCTGTTGCAAGGGCGCTGATCACAGAACCGCGGCTGATCCTGGCAGACGAGCCGACAGGAGCGCTTGATTCTCGTTCAACAGACGAACTGCTCGGACTGTTTGCGCGGATCAACGCAGGAGGTCAGACGATCCTTATGGTAACTCATTCAGTGAAAGCGGCGAGCAAAGCCGGACGCGTTTTGTTTATCCGTGACGGAGAAGTGTTCCATCAGGTATACAGAGGTCAGATGACGGACGAACAACTTTATCAGAAGATTTCGGATACGCTGACGATGCTTGCGACAGGTGGTGACAGACGATGAAAAAAGGATTTTATATCAGGCTGGCAGGGGAAGGCATTTCAAAAAACAGAAAATTGTATTTTCCGTATATTTTGACATGTATCTGTATGATCATGATGTACTATATCGTTTCTTTTCTGTCGATAAGTAAAGAACTGGCGTCTATCCGGGGCGGGGAAATGCTCCAGGGACTGCTCTCTATGGGAGTGTTTGTAGTTGCGGTGTTCGCATTGATCTTTCTGTATTATACGAACTCGTTTCTTATAAGGAAAAGGAAGAAAGAACTTGGATTATATAATATCCTCGGGATGGGCAAACGCAATCTGGTAAGAATTCTTTTGTGGGAAAATATACTGACTGCCGTGATTTCTCTGGTTATCGGAATCGTGTTCGGAATTCTGTTCTCAAAACTTGCGGAACTTCTGGCAATTAAGCTTCTTGACGGGGCGACCGGATTCGGAGTTCATATAGAAATGAAGCCGATCCTTATGACAGTCGGTCTGTTTCTTGCAATCTTTCTGCTTATTATGATCCGCATGCTTGTGTCGGTATACAAACTTCGTCCGATTGAGATGCTCAGAAGTGAGAATGTCGGCGAAAAACCGCCGAAGGCGAACTGGCTCTTTGCATTTGCGGGAGCGGTGATCCTTGCCGGAGCATATTATCTGGCTGTGAAGATCATCGATCCGACAACTGCGATGCTTGTATTCTTTCTCGCGGTTGTTATGGTGATTATTGCCACATATCTTCTGTTTATTGCAGGTTCGGTCGCTCTTTGCAAGCTGCTGCAAAAGAGCAAAAAGTATTATTATAAGACGAGACATTTTGTATCTTTGTCTCAGATGGTTTACCGAATGAAGAGAAACGGAGCGGGTCTGGCGTCGATCTGTATTTTATCTACGATGGTGCTTGTGACGATCTCGTCCACGATGTGTATTTATGCAGATACGGAATCGTCGATCAGAAACCGTTATCCACATGACATCACGATCGAGTGGAGCGGGAAAACATCCCTTCCGCAAAATGAGGGAGGAACAGATACAGAATTAAAAGACAGCGTAGTGCAGCGTTTGACGCCGGAGATGACCATGCCGTATAAAGAGGCTGTGGAAAAGGTGCTTGAATCTCATAAAGTGAAGGCTGAGAACTTGGAAAATTATAATCTTTACTCTCTTTCCGGAGTACAGTCAGACGATGTTTTAAGTATTGATTTTGAAAAGATGAAAGGGGAGCTTTCCTCGATTAATTCAGGGATGTCAGGATCTGTGAAGACGATGTACTTTACAACAATGGATGATTACAACAAACTGAAAAGCACAGACAAGACTTTGGCTGAAGATGAGATGATGCTCTACTCATATAAAACAGATTATGAGTATGATTCCTTTACGATCGACGGCGTCGGAACATGGAAAGTAGAGACAATGAAAGAGCCTCCGATAGGAGTAGGCAGCGCCATGGCAAATATGCAGGGGACATATCAGGTTGTTGTAAAAGATCTGTCTGTGATCGAAAAAATAGCGACTGCGTACGAAACGATCAATGCAAAACCTTTGCAGGACGGAACATTGTACCTGCTTTCCCTGAAAGAATGTTATGACTTTGATCTGAAATGTGATGAAGAAAAACAGATAGAGATTTACGAGGATATTTTGGAATCTTTTGAGCATATATCCGAGGCGGCAGATGAACAGGGTAATCGGGTAGGAGATTCGCTGGCAAATTATTATGCGGACAGCAAAGCGTACGGTAAAGGAGATTTCATTGCGCTCAACGGCGGATTGTTTTTCCTCGGAGTGCTTCTCGGAGCGGTATTCCTGTTCGGTACTGTGCTGATCATGTACTACAAGCAGATTTCCGAAGGATATGAAGATCAGGATCGTTTTAATATTCTTATGAAAGTGGGAATGACAAAGAAAGAAGTGAAGCAGACGATCAACTCTCAGGTGCTTACTGTATTTTTCATGCCTCTGATCATGGCGGGAATTCATCTTGCGTTTGCATTTCCGATGATTCAGAAAATACTGATGCTTATGTCAGGCGTGGAAGCGAAAGTATTTGTGATCGTGACGATCGGATGTTATCTCGTGTTTGCACTCTTCTATGTACTTGTTTATGTCGTAACGTCAAAAAGCTATTATACGATCATAAGCAGTAAGGAAAAATAGAAAAAATCAATAAATTTCTATTCATACCCGGGAAACAATGTTATACTTGAGTATATCAATACAGCGATCCGCAGAGAGGAGTGGCACATATGATGAAACACACGATTATCACGATCGGAAGGCAATTCGGAAGCGGCGGGCATGAAGTCGGAAATCGATTGGCAGAACGGCTTGACATTCCGCTTTACGATCACAATCTGATCCGCATGGCGGCGCAGGAGCTTCGGATCAGCAGTGAAGATGCGACGCAGGTAGACGAGACGATTCTCGGAAGATTTCTCACGGCATATATAGTCAGTACGGGAAACTATACTGCATTTATGAGAGGAGACGAGTCGGGAGAACCTCTAAGTGATCTCGTTTTTAACAGGCAGTCGGCGATCATAAGGAAACTTGCGGAGAAAGGTCCGGGAATTTTTGTCGGAAGATGTGCGGATTATATCCTCGGAGATTATTCAAACTGCATCAATACGTTTATTTATGCATATAAGGACGATCGTATCCGCAGGATCATGAAGCTTTATGAACTAAACGAAAAGCAGGCGGCAGATAAGATCAAAAAGACAGACCGCGAAAGGAAGCTTTATTATGAGGCAAGGACCGGCCGCGAATGGGGCGGAATCGAGTCGAACAGCATGATGTTTAATACGAGTCTTTTAGGGATCGACGGAGCGGTGGATGCTCTTGAAGCTATTTACCGCAAATGGGATGCCGGGATAGATACAAAATAAAGCAGTTAAAAACGGGTACGCGAAAAAAACCGAGCGTACTCGTTTTTTATTATTGATAATCCTATATTTTTTGTGGTATAATCCTTATTAATCATGATAAACAGAGAAGAGATTGTTTATCGGAACAATAAGAGAAATGAAAGGGAATGAGACATGAGTTTTATATCGTATTTGATTAACGGAATCAGTCTTGGAAGTGTCTATGCGATCATAGCGCTTGGGTATACGATGGTTTACGGAATTGCGAAGATGCTGAACTTCGCCCATGGCGACGTTATTATGATCGGCGCGTATATGGCGCTGATCACGATGATGAAGGCGGGGATGCCGCCGCTCCTTGCGATCGTTGCCGCTGTAATCGTGTGTACGGTACTCGGAATCTTGATCGAACGTATCGCGTACAAACCGCTGCGTAACGCATCGTCTTCACTTGCCGTATTGATCACGGCGATCGGCGTAAGCTACCTTCTCCAGAATACGGCGCTTCTCGTATTCGGGGCGAACGCACAGACGTTTCCGTCGGTTATTAAGTGGAAAGGTTTGTCTTTGGCAGGCGGCAAGCTGAACATTTCAGGGGAGACGATCGTGACGATCGCGGCATGTGTAGTGATCATGATCGTACTGATGCTGTTTGTGCAGAAATCAAAGCCGGGTCAGGCAATGCGCGCTGTATCGGAAGATAAAGGCGCGGCTCAGCTTATGGGAATCAATGTAAACGGAACGATCGCTCTTACGTTTGCGATCGGGTCGGCGCTGGCGGCTGTTGCAGGTGTGCTTTTGTGTTCGGCATATCCGAGCCTGACGCCGTATACAGGAGCGATGCCGGGTATTAAGGCGTTCGTAGCGGCTGTATTTGGAGGAATAGGTTCGATACCGGGAGCGTTTATCGGAGGAATTCTGCTTGGTGTGATCGAGATTTTCGGAAAAGCATACATTTCGTCACAGATGGCGGATGCGATCGTATTTGCGGTACTTATCATTGTGCTTCTTGTGAAACCTACAGGTTTGTTAGGTAAGAAAATTCAAGAGAAAGTGTAGGTGATCAGAGCGATGGATAAATTAAAAAATATGAAAAAAACTACAAAAAATAATATCATCACATATGCTCTTGTTATCGCGGCATTTGTGATCATGCAGTCACTGATCAATGCCGGAAGTATTTCCAGCCTTCTTGAAGGACTGATGGTTCCGCTTTGTATTTATATTATTATGGCTGTGTCGCTGAACCTCGTAGTCGGCGTACTTGGAGAATTGAGCCTCGGACATGCGGGCTTTATGTGTGTCGGTGCGTTTGCAAGTGCATTCTTTTCAAAATGCATGAGAGATACGATCGAATCGGCTTCTCTGCGCTTCTTTCTGGCTCTTTTGATCGGAATTGCGGCTGCTGCGATCTTCGGCATTCTGATCGGAATTCCGGTTCTGCGTCTGAAAGGCGACTATCTGGCGATCGTGACATTGGCATTCGGAGAGATCATTAAAAACCTCGTAAACGTATTGTATATAGGTAAAGATTCCAACGGTTTTCATTTTTCGACAAAAGATGTGATGGCGCTGAATATGGAACCGGACGGAAAGGTTATCATTAACGGTCCGCAGGGAATTACGGGAACGCCGAAAGATGCGACGTTTTTTATCGGATTTATACTGATCCTGATTACGTTGTTTATCGTGCTTAATCTGATCCATTCAAGAGACGGACGCGCGATCATGGCGATCCGTGACAACCGTATCGCGGCGGAATCAGTCGGTATTAATATTACAAAATATAAACTGATGGCGTTTACGATATCTGCGGCGATGGCAGGAGCGGCAGGTGTGCTTTACGCTCACAATCTGTCTACGCTGACGGCGAATACAAACAACTTCGGTTATAATATGTCGATCATGATCCTTGTGTTTGTCGTTTTGGGCGGTATCGGAAATATCAGAGGTTCGATCATAGCGGCAGTGATCCTGACACTTCTTCCGGAGATGCTCCGTGGATTGTCAGATTACCGTATGCTGATCTATGCGATCGTTCTCATTGTCATGATGCTCTTTAACTGGGCGCCGAAAGCGATCGAGTGGAGAGAAAAATATCTTTCTTTCGGAAAGAAGAAAAAGGAGGCTGTAAAATAATGGCGTTACTGGAAGTTAAAAATCTCGGAATTTCATTTGGCGGTCTCCGTGCGGTAAACGGGTTTGATATTTCGATTGAAAAAGAAGCTCTGTACGGATTGATCGGTCCGAACGGCGCGGGAAAGACGACTGTATTCAACCTTCTTACAGGAGTATATAAGCCGGACAGCGGAAAAGTGCTGCTGGACGGAACGGATATTACAGGGAAAAACACGATCGAGATCAATAAGGCGGGAATCGCCCGTACATTTCAGAATATCCGGCTGTTTAAGCAGTTAAGTGTTCTTGATAACGTGAAAGTAGGACTTCACAATAAACATCATTATTCTACTCTTTCGGGAATCTTAAGACTTCCCGGTTACAGAAAAGTGGAAAAAGAGATGGATGAGCAGGCAATGGAACTTTTGAAAGTGTTCAATCTGGAAGATGTGGCGCATGTTGCCGCCTCTAATCTCCCGTACGGACAGCAAAGAAGGCTTGAGATCGCCAGAGCGATGGCGACAGAACCAAAGCTTTTGCTGCTCGACGAGCCCGCTGCGGGCATGAACCCGAACGAGACGGGGGAATTGATGGACATGATCCGTTTTGTGAGAGAAAAATTCCATATGACGATCCTTTTGATCGAACATGATATGAAACTGGTAAGCGGCATTTGCGAGAAGTTGACGGTGCTCAACTTCGGAGAGGTGCTCTGTGAAGGTAAAACGTCGGATGTTTTGAACGATCCGCAGGTTATTACCGCATATCTTGGAGAATAGGGGGAATCGTTATGGCAATGCTCGAAGTAAAAGATTTACAAGTATATTATGGTATGATCCAGGCAATCAAAGGCATTTCTTTTGAAGTAAATCAAGGAGAGGTCATCGCTTTGATCGGAGCAAACGGCGCGGGAAAGACGACGACGCTGCATACAGTTACAGGTTTGATTTCCCCAAAGAGCGGACAGGTGCTGTTTGAAGGAAAAGATATTACGAAAACTCCGGCTCATAAGATCGTCTCTATGGGGATGGCGCATGTACCGGAAGGAAGAAGAGTGTTCGCAGAATTAAGCGTTTATGAGAATTTGAGAATGGGCGCTTATACACGAAAAGATAAGGCGGAGATTGAAGAAACATTAAAAAGTGTCTATAAGCGTTTTCCGCGTTTGCAGGAACGTAAAAATCAGATGGCGGGAACATTAAGCGGCGGCGAACAGCAGATGCTCGCTATGGGGCGCGCGCTTATGTCCAAACCGAGGATTATTTTAATGGATGAACCGTCGATGGGGCTTTCTCCGATCATGGTAAATGAAATCTTTGATATTATCCGTGCGGTGAGCGAAAGCGGAACGACAGTCCTTCTTGTAGAACAGAATGCGAAGAAAGCTCTTTCGATCGCCGACAGAGCATATGTGCTGGAGACAGGAAAGATCGTCCTTTCGGGAGACGCAAAAGAACTTCTGGAAGATGATTCGATTAAAAAGGCTTATCTCGGAGAGTAAAGGAGGCGTGTTTTAATGAGAAATATCGTCATCACAATTTCAAGACAGTACGGAAGCGGAGGGAAAACGATCGGGGCGATGCTTGCAAAAGAACTTGGCATCAACTGCTACAGCAGAGAGATCCTTCGTATGGCTTCCGAGGACAGCGGAATCAATGAAAAACTGTTTGGTATGTCGGACGAAAAGGTGCGCAAGGCAGGATGGTTTAAGCTTTTGAGCCGTCCGTATGAGGGCGGACTGATCCCGCCGGAAGACAGAGAGTTTACTTCGGACGATAATTTGTTTAATTATCAGGCGAAGGTGATCAAAGAACTTGCGGCAAAAGAGTCGTGCGTTATTGTCGGAAGATGCGCAGATTATGTTTTAAAAGATTATCCGAATGTAGTCAGCGTATTCGTGCATGCAGACAGAAAGTTCTGTCTTGACCGTTCAATGGAACGTCACAGCATGACGGAAAAAGAGATGCAGAAATATATTGAGAAAACAGATCAGTACAGAGGTGATTTTTACAGATACCATACAGGTCATGAATGGGTCGATGCAAGAAATTACGATCTGTGTCTGAACAGCGGAAAACTCGGGTTTGAGAAATGCGTAGAAGAGATTAAAGCGTATATAAAAGTGAGATTTGGCGAAACCTTATAACTTAAAAGAATAGCTTCAAGAGACTCCTCAGGATACTGGGGAGTCTTTTTGGAATAGCGAATGCTGGAATATGGAAATAGAACTTGAATTGTAACGGCAAAAGCGTTACAATCTTAATGAAGAGGAGGTGTAATCATGGAAAAAACAGCAACATTGAACTTAAGAGTAAACCCAACTGTCAAAGAGCGGGCGGAAAAAGTATTGTCTCAGTTAGGTGTTCCTATGTCAACAGCGATTGATATGTATTTGAATCAAATTTCTCTTACAGGTGGGATTCCATTTTCTGTTTCTTTGCCAAAAGCACCGGTATCAATTCATGCAGATGCCATGACAGCAGAAGAAATCCATCAAAAATTAGAAAAAGGTTACGCTGATATAGCTGCAGGGAGAGTGCAAAATGCAGAGGAAGCTTTTGCAAAATTTAGAGAGAATCACTGATATGAAACAATATACGGTTGAGATTACAAAGGAAGCGTTGGCTGATATGGAGCAGTTATATAATCACATTGCTTATGTTCTTCAAGCGCCGGAAAATGCAATGTTTTGTAATACAAGGAGATAAAGTGATTGTAACAGATGTATTATATAGTGCATCAGATGTTGAAAGTCGATTAAAAGGTTAAATGATAAAATTAAAAAATAAAACTGCCATCAGAAATCTGATGGTAGTTTTAGGCTTTTGCTGTATTTGATTATTTTTGGAATGCAAGCCGTTCGCCGCCGTCCTCTGTATAGATGCGTCCGCAGTAAGTAAATCCGTTTTTCTTCAGCATATTCTGCATGACGATATTGTTTTCGTGCGTATCGATCTTTAAATTCCCACATTGTGAAAATGCCCAGTCAAGGCAAAAAGAGGCTGCGCCCTTTACTTTGCCGGATGAAGTGATCCGGTGGACAACGCCGTAGGGAGCATCGTTTTTCCATTGTCCGTCATAAATTTTCAGATAGGTTGGATCTATGCCTTCTTTATAGAAGAAAACCGCCTCGATCGCACCGTCTTCGGTACAGACGTATAAATCTCCGGAGCAGATATCTGCTTCAATCATATTTTGAGGAGGATACGCTGTTCCCCATTGATCGGGGTTTCCGTGTTCGCGCATGAATATGCGGGCGTTTTCATATAACTTCATAATAGAATGTAAATCTTGTTGTGCTGCTTTTAGGATGTGCATAATAAAAGTCCTTTCTGCCGTATTGTGATCGTCGTTCGTTCTTTGGCGATGAAGATATTATGATTTGAAATATATTATGCCATAATGTTTTTTGTTTCTCAACAGGAAGAATAATATATTTATATATGCGTTTATCTTTTAGCGCAAGCGACAAGTTTGGAGAAAAATTTGATCCATTGAAATTTTCAGAGATTCTGCTTGACTTGAATCCGAAACCGGATTACAATAAAACAATCCGATATCGGATTATATTAAATATATAACCCCGGATATTGAAAAGGAAAATAATAAAGAAAAAAGATGTGTAAGGATAAAAGAAAGAAAATAGGAAGCGAGGTTTGGTATGAATTATACGCAGTCGAGAGAATTAAAAGAGAACAACAGGATCTATCGGGAGATGGAAAGTATCTACCATGAAATATGTGTAAAAGCGGGAATATCGGACACTGACTTTATTGTGCTGTATAGTATCGTAGAGTTTGAAGACGGTTGCTGCCAGAGAGAAATCGCAAAACAGTATTCTGTCAGTCGGCAGACAGTGAATTCTTCGGTGAAAAAATTAGTGCAAAACGGCTGCGTTGTATTGGAAAGCGGCAAAGGGCATGACAAGCAGATTGTTTTGACCGAAAAAGGAAAAGAGATGGCAAAACAAAAGATCATTCCCGTGATGGAGGCAGAGGCAGGCGTTTTTATGCATATGACAGAAGGGGAGAGAAAGGAACTTTTACGTTTGAATGCAAAATATATGGAAATTTTCAGACAAAAGGTAGGAGAATTGAGATTATGAACATACAGCTTTCGGATCACTTTACATACCGCAGACTGATTCGCTTTACAATATCAACAGTTCTTATGCTTATCTGTACGTCGATGTACAGTATTGTAGACGGACTTTTTGTGTCAAACTATGTCGGGAAAATGCCATTTGCGGCGACAAATCTGATCTGGCCGGTATCTATGGGAATCGCAGCAATCGGATTTATGCTCGGAACAGGCGGAAGCGCCATCGTAGCAAAAACGCTTGGGGAAGGCAAAAAGGAAAAAGCGAATCAATATTTTTCGATGATTCTTTATTTTGGCATTATCATCAGCGTTATTTTTTCGGTTATCTGTTTTATCTTTACGCCGCAAATTGCCCGGATGCTCAAAGCGGAGGGCGAACTTTTGAAACATTGCATCGTATACGGAAGAATTCTTTTTGCGACGCAGACGGCGTTTATTTTGCAGAATATGTTTCAAAGCTTTCTCGTTGCCGCGGAAGAGCCGGTTTTGAGCTTGAAGATCAATATTGCGGCCGGACTGACGAACGTTGTGTTTGATTACTTGTTTATCGCAGTATTTGAGTGGGGAGTGGCAGGAGCTGCGATCGCTACAGGAATGGGGCAGATCGTAGGAGGGATCGCGCCGTTTTTCTTTTTTGCGAAAGGAAGCCGCAATGGGCTGCGGATCACTTGGAGAACGAAACTGTATAAAGATATTCTTCTGAAAACATGTATGAACGGTTCGTCGGAAATGGTGACGAATTTGTCGACGTCTCTTGTGAATATTCTTTATAACTTTCAGTTGATGAAACTTGCAGGTGCAGACGGTGTGGCTGCGTTTGGAGTCATTATGTATGTGAATTTTATCTTCGTTGCGGTCTTTATGGGATATTCGGTCGGAAGCGCTCCGATTGTAAGTTATCATTACGGAGCGGGGAATGACGCAGAACTTCATAATTTATACAGGAAAAGTAAGAATATCTTGATTGTGGCGGGAATTGTACTGACGATAGCGGCGGAGATACTTTCAATGCCTCTTGTCAGGATTTTTGTAAATTATGATACAGAGCTTCTTTTGATGACCGTTCGCGGATTCCGCCTGTTTTCTTTTTCGTTCTTGATTATGGGAATCAACATATGGGCGTCTTCTTTCTTTACGGCATTGAATAACGGATTTGTGTCGGCGGTTATTTCGTTTTTGAGAACGTTTTTGTTTCAGGTGGCGGCAGTATGTTTCCTTCCTCTGATTATCGGTATCGACGGAGTGTGGACGTCCGTTTTGGCTGCAGAAACGATGGCTTTGGCGGTGACAATTATATTTTTAATAAAGGAGAAGAAAAAGTACCGCTACTGAAAGTATGACAATGATTTAACAAACACAATATATAGTAAATATAAGAGCGTATACAGGCAAAATTGTACTAAATCAAGAACAAAGGCGTTTTTGAGAAGGATTCTCGTTATAATGGTTGTTTTTTCCTCCGGGTGATGTTATACTAGCGCATGTGGCAATGAGATACAAATTACGATATCATTTGGACTGTTTAACCGCTCATTGCATGAACCGAAAGCGCAGATGATGTGCTTCGGTATGAAACGAATAAATTTATTAAGATTTCAGAGGAGGCTTTCAAATTATGGCACAATTTGATCAGTGGGCAGGATTTTCCGGAAAGAACTGGAGAAATTCTGTAGATGTACGCGATTTCATTCAGGAGAACTACACACCGTATGACGGAGACGAATCATTCCTGGAAGGACCTACAGAGGCAACAGATAAACTGTGGGGAAGACTTCAGGAGCTGCAGAAAGAGGAACGTGCAAAAGGCGGCGTTCTTGACATGGAGACAGAAGTTGTATCCGGTCTTACAGCATACGGCCCGGGATATATCGACGAGAGCATGAAAGACCTGGAGAAAGTTGTCGGACTTCAGACAGACAAACCGCTTAAGAGAGCGTTTATGCCTTACGGTGGTATCAACATGGCAGTAAAGGCTTGTACAACTTACGGTTATGAGCCGAATGAAAGATTGAAAGAGATCTTTACAAAATATCATAAAACACATAACCAGGGAGTATTCGACATCTACACACCGGAGATGAAGAAAGCCCGTCACAACAAGATCATCACAGGACTTCCGGATACATACGGACGCGGACGTATCGTAGGCGACTACCGTCGTGTTGCTCTGTACGGTATTGATTTCCTGATCGAGAAAAAACAGTACGACTTCGAGCGTTATGCAAGACACGGCATGAAAGGAACAGACTTCCGTCTTCGTGAAGAGATCGCAGATCAGATTCGCGCACTTCAGCAGATGAAAGAGATGGCAGCAATCTACGGATATGACATTTCACAGCCGGCAAAAGATGCAAAAGAAGCAGTACAGTGGCTGTATTTCGGATACCTTGCGGCGATCAAGACACAGAACGGAGCTGCAATGAGTGTCGGACGTATCTCTACATTCCTTGATATTTATATTGAAAGAGATATGAAGAACGGCGTTCTGACAGAGAGCGAAGCTCAGGAATTGATCGACCACATGGTTATGAAGTTCCGTATGGTTAAATTCGCAAGAATCCCGTCATACAACGAGCTGTTCTCAGGAGACCCGGTATGGGCAACACTTGAAATGGGTGGTCTCGGACAGGACGGACGTTCTATGGTAACAAAGAACGACTTCCGTTTCCTTCACACACTTGAGAACATGGGACCGTCTCCGGAGCCGAACCTGACAGTTCTTTACTCAGAAAGACTTCCGGAAAACTTCAAGAAATATACATCTTTGATTTCTGTAAAGACAAGTTCCGTACAGTACGAAAACGATGATGTTATGCGTCCGGTTTGGGGCGATGACTACAGCATCTGCTGCTGTGTATCCGCAACTCAGACAGGTAAAGAGATCCAGTTCTTCGGAGCAAGAGCAAACCTTGCAAAATGCCTGCTTTACGCGATCAACGGCGGTGTTGACGAGAAAACAAAAGTACAGGTAGCTCCGGCTTACAGACCGATCACATCAGAGTATCTTGATTACGATGAAGTAATGGAGAAATATGACGAGATGATGGAGTGGCTGTCCAAACTGTATGTTGATACATTGAACATGATCCACTACATGCATGACAAATACTACTATGAAGCAGCAGAGATGGCTCTTATCGATACAGATGTAAGACGTACATTTGCAACAGGTATCGCAGGATTCTCACATGTAGTAGACTCCTTAAGCGCAATCAAATATGCGAAAGTAAAAGTAATTCGTGACGAAGACGGTCTTGCAACAGACTTTGAGATCGAGGGAGACTTCCCGAGATACGGTAACGATGACGACCGTGCAGACGATATTGCAATCTGGCTGCTCAAGACATTTATGCACAAACTGAGCAAATGCCACACATACAGAGATTCTGAGCCTACAACATCGATCCTGACAATTACATCAAACGTAGTTTACGGAAAAGCAACAGGAACTCTTCCGGATGGAAGAAAAGCAGGCGAGCCGCTGTCACCGGGAGCAAACCCGTCTTACGGCGCAGAGAAGAACGGTCTTCTTGCTTCCCTGAACTCTGTAGCAAAACTTCCGTACGAGCTGGCTCTTGACGGAATCTCCAATACACAGACGATCAGCCCGAATGCACTCGGACATGATGATGACGAGCGTAAAGTAAATCTTGCCCGCGTAATGGACGGATACTTCCACCAGGGAGCACACCACCTGAACGTAAACGTGTTCGGTACAGATAAACTGATCGACGCTATGGAGCACCCGGAAAAACCGGAATATGCAAACTTTACAATCCGTGTATCAGGATATGCCGTTAAGTTTATCGATCTGACAAGAGAGCAGCAGTTAGACGTAATCGCAAGAACTTGCCACGAGTCTATGTAATAAATAGTAACAGTTCGGTTCGCGCCATTCGTAAAACCGCACTGTATGGCTGAACTGTTACAATAAATAAAGGTCTGCAGATTTCTTTAGAAAGAAAAATGTGACTATAAGATGAAGAAAGTCCGGTTCTTTTGCTTGAGATATGATCTTTGGCAGAAGAGCCGGTTTCTTTATAAATCTTTATAAAATGAAAAGGAGACGCCGGAATGGAACAGGCAAACGAAATAAAAGGATACGTTCATTCACTTGAAAGTTTTGGATCAGTAGACGGACCGGGAGTACGATACGTGATCTTTTTGACAGGATGCGCTATGCGCTGTCAGTTCTGTCATAACCCGGATACATGGAATCTTAAGAAAGGAACGCTGTATACGGCAGATGAGCTTCTGAAAACAGCTCTGCGCTATCGCACTTACTGGGGAGATAAAGGCGGGATCACGGTAAGCGGAGGAGAGCCTCTTCTTCAGATTGACTTCCTGATTGAATTGTTCCGCAAAGCGAAGGAAGCCGGAGTCCATACAACGCTTGATACAAGTGGAAATCCGTTTACGAGAGAAGAACCGTTTTTCGGGAAAGTACAGGAACTGATGAAATATACAGATCTTGTGATGCTCGATATAAAACATATCGATGATGAGCAGCATAAGATATTAACAGGATGTACGAATGAAAATATTCTTGATTTCGCAAAATATTTGGATGAGATTAAAAAACCTGTCTGGATTCGTCATGTCCTTGTTCCGCAGAGGAGCGATGATGACGGAGCGCTTGGAAAACTCCGTGAATTCATTGACGGACTAAGTAATGTGGAAAAAGTCGAAGTCCTTCCGTATCATACGCTCGGAGCATATAAATGGAAAGAACTCGGATATGAGTATCCGTTGGAGGGGATTGATCCTCCGACAAAAGAGCGGATTGAAAATGCAAATAAAATACTGCGTACAGCGGAGTATAAGTAAACGTCTGGCTGTGCATGAGGTTTGCAAAAAAATCAAATTGATCTGTTATGACTGTGCGTTCATAAAGAGAAGTGAGAATAAATAAAAGTATCGGAATACAGAGGAGTGAGTTCTGTATTCCGATACTTTTGTATTGCGTCTGAAAGCGCGTTTTAGTTTGATGTCACCATTTGGCGGACTTTTTGCGAAACAGAAATAGAAAAGAAAGCAGGCATACGAGTGCTTCCGTAACGGGAACGGTAAGCCAGATCCCTGTCAATCCAAATAATGACGACAAAATCCATGCGGCAGGAATGATCAGTATAAAACCTCTTAAAACAGAGATGACAAATGCAAGTTTCGGTTTGTCGCATGAACATAAAAATGCAGATGCTATAATGTTCACTCCGGCAAAAAATAAGTTGATAAAATAAATTCTCATTCCTCCGGAAGCGATAGTTGTCAATAGAGGATCATCCGCCTTGTTGAATGCTTCGGCGATAGGAACAGAAAAAAGACTGATTGTTATGTAGGAAACAAGCGAAAGGAGAAGGCTTGTGATCAGCGCATATTTTCGTATACTGTTTTGTACATGCTTTCCTTTTGCATCGGCGTGTCTGCTGACGATAGGCTGTATGCCCTGCGCGATCCCTGTAAAAACAGAAGTGAGGACAAGGGCGATATTTGCAAGGATTCCGTAGGCGGCAACACCTGTATTTCCGTTCAATTTAAGGATCAGGAAATTGAATACGATAATAACGATTCCGGAGGAAAGCTCCAGTACAAGAGAGGAAATTCCAAGGGAACAAATATCAGCAGCACATTTTAATGACAGCCGTATTTTTGTAATATGAAACCGGTTGTTTTTCTTTATAAAATGGACAGACATGATGAGCATACTGATTACAGGAGCAGTTGCAGTCGCAGTGGCGGCTCCTGCCATTTCCATGCCAAGCGGATAGATAAAAATATAGTCCAGTACAATGTTGGCAAGACTTCCGATAAGCATTCCCGCCATAGAAAGTCTGGGAGCTCCGTCGTTTCTCACAAAACAAAGAAGAAGATTGTTTCCGAGAAAGAGCGGGGAGAAGAGAAGCAGTATGCGGATGTAGTCGGAGGCGTAACCGATCGTGTCGTGATCGGCGCCGAGTATGGCGGAAATCTCTTCTGAACAAAATGCTCCTGCAAAGGAGAAGAAAAGTGCGCAGAGAGCGGCCAAAAGCAGCGCATGTGTAAAAACAGTGCGGTGTGTATCGCTGTCCGGGCGTGTCGATGAAAGCGAGTAGCGGGCAGCTCCGCCCATACCGATCATCAGACCGATCCCGTTCATAAGGTTGTATGCGGGGAGCGTCAGATTGAGCGCCGCGAGGGCGTCTGCGCCGATTCCCCTTGCAATGAAAAAAACGTCGGCCAGAATATAGCAGGAAAATCCGATCATGCCGAGGACGTTTGAGGATACATATTTAAAAAAAGTATGGAAGATCGATTGTTCGTTTTGTCTTGCAGCGTTCATAAAAGTTCCTTCCGTAAAAAAGGCATCTGACGATGCATTTTCTTTGAAAATATTTCAAGAAAGAGTGCGAAGCCAAATGCGTTGAAATGTAAGTTTTCTATCAAAAGTCTGTTTTGTATGGTCTTATTGTTTGCGTCGCTATCGTACCATAGAACAAAGGGAAAATCAAATCTTTTTTAATTCCCCGATCAGGTGTATGATATAATAGATCGGCGCAAACGGAAACAGCGCCGGAAAATGAGCAAAACGGAAACAGATGCGACGAAAGCAGGCGCGAAAGAAACAGATGCGACGAAAGCAGGCGCGAAAGAAACAGACAGAAGAATGACGGAAAGGGGTTTATAATATGAATAAGAAGGAAATATTAGAGATAAGAAAGCAGTTTACTCCGGCAAATTGTGCGATTACACGTATATGCGGGTGTTATGTAGATCATGAGAAAGAAAAGAAGATGGAATCAAAAGAAGCTTTTTTGTCATTGCCGGAAGAAGAGGCGTTTAAATATTTTGACATTTTTAAAAAGACGCTTTCCGGTACGGTCGGGAAAAATATATTGAATATGGAATTTCCGATCGATGCGGAGATGCCCGGGGGAACGCAGGAATTTCTTTTAAAGCTTCGCAGCAGCAAGCTTCAGGATGATATGCTTTTGGAAGAGTTTTATGATAAAGTCATCGATGCATACGACTGTGCCGAGAATTATTACATTATTTTGATCCATGCGATGTATGATGTTCCGGGAAAATCTTCCGACGGAATCGAAATGTTCGACGCGTCTGACGAAGTGTATGAATATTTGCTTATGAGTCTCTGCCCGGTGTCTTTGTCGAAAGCTGGATTGAGTTATAATGCGGAAAGCAACTGCATTCAGGATCGGATAAGAGACTGGATCGTAGATATGCCCGATAAAGGATTTTTGTTCCCTGCCTTTAATGACCGAAGCACGGATTTACATAGTATGCTATATTATACGAAGAAATCAGAAGACTTACAGCCCGGAATGATCGATCAGCTTTTCGGAACGAAGATGCCGATGTCTGCCGATACGCAGAAAGAAACGTTTAAAATGCTGATCGAAGACACGCTTGGTGAGGACGGAGATTATGAGACAGTCAGAAACATTCATGAAACGCTGAATCAGTTGATAGAAGAACATAAGGAAGAACCTGAACCGCTGGCGCTTGATCTGACAGATATGAAGAAAGTGTTTGAGCAAAGCGGTGTAGAGGCGGAAAAGATGGAAAGTTTCGATCGCAATTTCACGGAAAATGCAGGAGAAAAAACATCGCTTTTAGCATCTAATATTGCAGAGACGAGAAAGTTTCAGATCGAAACTCCAGACATCGTTATTAAGGTAAATCCGGAGAGAGCGGACCTCGTTGAGACGAGGATCATTGACGGACGCCGCTGTCTCGTGATACCGGTGGACGATCATATAGAAGTAAACGGAATCGATGTGCAGACGATCAAAATGAAAGAACGGGAAGGAAATCAGGAGACATATAATTAGCCTACTAAATAAAATTAGTCAAAAAGTATGAAAAAAATGTGAAGTCAACATGTATATGTTGACTTTTTTGTATTATATTACTAATATATTATTTAGTTATCTAACTAATAAATAAAAAGTAAGAGGGAGGCATAACATGTTTCAATGTGATATAAACGATGCTCCGGTGATCGGGATATTGGGAATTGTGTCGCACCGGGCGAAAGTTGCGGCAAAAGATATGTACAGTGTATTTGATCTAAACAGAAGTCAGGCAAGTATTTTACTTACGCTTCATCACTGTGAGTCTATGTCGCAGAAGGATCTGGCAAAGCAGTTGAATATTACCGCTCCGTCGATTACATCATCGATCCGTAAAATGGAACAGTTTGGATATATTGCAAGACAGACAGATCCTGCGGATCAGAGAGTTATGCGGCTGGCGCTTACAGAGAAAGGACGTTCGTGCATTCAATCTATAAAAGACGTGACGGATAAAATGGAGGAGATCCTGCTTAAAGGAATGAGCGTAGAAGAAAAAATATTGTTTCGCAGGCTTTTAGTTCATGTAAACAATAATATTGATCAATATGAAAGGAAAGAAAAGATATGAAAAACCTATTTAAGTATGCGTCCGAGCACTGGAAAGCGCTTCTTGCGATCGTGGCCATTTTGATCGTGCAGGCGTATTGTGATCTGTCTTTGCCTGCATATACTTCGGACATCGTCAATGTGGGAATCCAACAAGGCGGAGTCGAAGATCATATACCGGATGCGATTTCCGCGGAAGATATGGAGACACTTTTGCTTTTTGCTTCTGAAAAAGACGGAAAAACTGTTTTGTCGGCATACGAAAAAGATGACAAAACATATGAAGAACAGGCTTATGTCTTAAAAGATACTGTAAAAGAAGATACGGATAGGACGGAAAAATTAAGCGGTATTCTGGCAGCGCCTATGATGATGGCGGCAGGATTTGAATCAGGAAGCGATATGACCGCAGATATCGAAGAACAGTTGAAAGCACAGCTTCCTCCGGAAATGATATCGGAAGATATGACGGTTTTGGATATTTTGAAAATGATGCCGCAGGAGCAGAAACAGGCATTTGTATCGGAGATAGAAAAAAAGACGGAAGAACTTCCTGATACGATCACAGAGCAGGCTGCCGTAAATTATGTAAAAGAAGCTTATGCAGACCTCGGTATTGATATGGATGAATTGCAGTTTCGCTATCTGTTTTCAACAGGAGCAAAAATGATCGGTCTTGCATTTCTCGGAATGGCGGCAAGTGTTCTTGTCGGATTTCTTGCATCCCGCGTCGGAGCGGCGGCAGGACGCGATCTAAGAGGAAGAGTGTTTAAGAAAGTCGTAGGATATTCAAGTAACGAGTTCGATCATTTTTCCACGGCGTCTTTGATCACGAGAAGTACAAACGATATCCAACAAGTACAGTTTATTATCGTGATGCTGCTTAGAATTGTACTTTATGCGCCGATTCTTGCGATCGGAGGCATTGTACAGGTATTTCAGACAAATGTTTCAATGTCCTGGATCATCGGTCTGGCAGTTGTTTTGATCGCTTTAGTCGTTTTGGTTTTGTTTGCGGTTGCAATGCCGAAATTTAAGAGCCTGCAGAAATTAGTTGATAAAGTGAACCTTGTTATGAGAGAAATATTGACCGGACTTCCTGTGATCAGGGCGTTTAGTACAGAGAAGCATGAGGAAAAGCGGTTTGACAAAGCAAATACGGATCTGATGAAGACAAATCTGTTCGTAAATCGCGCGATGACGTTTATGATGCCGATCATGATGCTTATTATGAACGGGATCTCGGTTTTGATCATGTGGTCCGGTGCAAAAGGAATCAACGACGGACAGATGCAGGTCGGAGATATGATGGCGTTTATCCAGTATACGATGCAGATTATTATGGGATTCCTTATGATATGCATGTTGTCGGTTATGCTTCCAAGAGCGGCTGTTGCGGCAGATCGTGTGGATGAGGTTCTGTCCAGCAGGACGGTGATCCATGATCCGAAAACACCGAAAAAATTTGAAGAAAAACAAAAAGGTGTGCTCACATTCGACCATGTTTCTTTCAAATATCCGGGTGCGGATGAAAACGTTCTTGAAGATATTACATTTACGGCAAAACCGGGAGAAACGACAGCGATTATCGGAAGTACCGGAAGCGGAAAATCAACGCTTGTCAATCTGATCCCCCGTTTTTATGATGTGACGGACGGAAGTATCTGTTTGGATGGAACAGATATCCGTGAAGTGACACAGCATGATTTGAGAGATAAACTTGGGTATGTTCCTCAGAAAGGACTGTTGTTCTCAGGTGATATCGCATCGAATATTATGTTCGGGAATCCGGAAGGCGGCGATCAGGAGATGAAAGAAGCAGCTCAGATCGCGCAGGCGACAGAGTTTATCGAAGCAAAGCCGCACAAATATGAAAGTCCTATTTCGCAGGGCGGATCGAATGTGTCAGGAGGCCAGAAACAGAGACTTTCAATCGCAAGGGCGATCGCAAAACGACCGGAAGTGTTTATTTTTGACGACAGTTTTTCGGCGCTGGACTTCAAGACAGACGTTGCTCTTCGGAAAGCTTTGAAAAAGCGGACGAAAGAAAGTACGGTGCTGATCGTGGCACAGCGAATCAGTACGATTTTAAATGCAGAACAGATCATTGTACTTGATGATGGAAAGATTGCAGGAATCGGTACACATAAAGAGCTTCTTAGAAACTGTGAAGTTTACAAACAGATTGCGGCATCCCAGTTGTCTGAAAAAGAACTTCAAGACGGAATGCAAAGTGAAGACAAAAAAACGGAAGATATAAAAAGTGAAACGATAAAAACAGAAGAAAGAAAAGAAGCAATCAGTGCAAAAACAGCGGAACAGGAGGTGAGAAGCGATGTCTAGGCACGGAATGAAAGGTCCTCACGGAGGAATGCAAGGCGGAGCAAAAGCAAAGGATTTTAAAGGCTCGCTTAAAAAACTTGTAAAATATATGAGCGTATATAAAGTGCAGATGCTTTTTGTCGCTGTTTTCGCAGTATGCGGAACAGTATTTAACATTGTCGGACCGAAAATATTAGGTAAGGCTACAACAGAGATTTTTAACGGGCTTGTCAGTAAAGTATCGGGCGGATCGGGAATGGATTTCGGAAAAATCGGGCAGATCCTTCTTATTACTCTCGGTCTGTATGTAGTCAGCGCGCTTTGTTCCTTTATTCAGGGAATGATTATGACCGGAATCTCACAGAAAACGACGTACCGATTGAGAAAAGATATTACGGAAAAGGTCAATCGGATGCCGATGGATTATTTTGACACGAAGCCTGTCGGAGAGGTGCTCTCCCGTGTGACAAATGATGTAGATACTCTCGGACAGAGTTTGAACCAAAGCGCGACGCAGCTTATTACTTCTGTGACGACTCTGATAGGAGTTCTCGTTATGATGCTTTCGATCAGTCCGCTTATGACGGTTGTGGCGCTGTTGATCCTGCCGATTTCCGTTGGCCTGATCTCATTCGTTATGAAACATTCGCAGAAATATTTCAGCGGACAGCAGGAATATCTCGGAAATGTAAACGGTCAGGTCGAGGAAGTGTACAGCGGACACAACGTGATCAAGGCATTTAACAAAGAAGACGATGTGATCCGTGAATTTGACCGGACAAATGATAAATTGTACGAATCTGCATGGAAATCCCAGTTTTTCTCCGGAATGATGATGCCGGTCATGCAGTTTGTAGGGAACTTAGGTTATGTAGGAGTAGCGATACTCGGAGGTTTTCTGGCGATCAAAAAGACAATAGAAGTCGGAGATATCCAGTCATTTATTCAGTATGTGAGAAACTTTACACAGCCGATCCAACAAGTTGCTCAGGTGACAAACATGCTTCAGCTTGCGGCGGCATCATCGGAGCGGGTGTTTGAATTCCTCGAAGAAAAGGAAGAAGATCAGACGGTTGAACACCCTGTTTCGGTAGAAGGACTTCACGGAAATGTACAGTTTGAAAATGTTCATTTCGGATACAATCCGGAAAAGATCATCATTAACGATTTCTCTGCAAATGTAAAAGAAGGTCAGAAAATCGCCATCGTCGGTCCTACAGGAGCCGGAAAAACAACGATGATCAAACTGCTCATGCGCTTTTATGATGTAAACAGCGGTTCGATCAAGATCGACGGCCATGACGTAAGAGACTTCAACAGAAGCGAACTAAGAGAAATGTTCGGAATGGTACTTCAAGATACATGGCTCTTCCACGGAACGATCATGGATAACATCCGTTACGGAAAACTCGACGCAACAGAGGAAGAAGTTATACAGGCAGCAAAAGCAGCACATGTTCACCGTTTCGTCCAGACACTTCCGGGCGGATATCAGATGGAAATCAATGAAGAAGCAACAAACATCTCACAAGGACAAAAACAGCTTCTTACGATCGCAAGAGCAATACTTGCAGATCCGAAAATCCTCATTCTTGATGAAGCGACAAGTTCCGTCGATACAAGAACAGAAGTAAGAATCCAAAAAGCAATGGATAATCTGATGAAAGGCAGAACAAGTTTCGTTATCGCCCATAGATTATCGACAATCCGAGACGCAGATCTCATTCTCGTCATGAAAGACGGCGATATCATCGAACAAGGAACACACACACAACTCCTTGCTAAAAACGGCTTCTACGCCGAACTATACAATTCACAGTTTGAATCAACAGATCAGACCTGCGCATAAAAAAGAGGACTCCGCAGCGTAAGCTCGCTTACAAGGTGCGGAGTCCTCTTTTTTAAGCATGGGGCGGACGCCCGTCAGTGAGATGAAGAGCGAAGCGATGAAAATAACGAAAATACAAGGAGGAAGGCAACTTTAGTTTTGTGATAATCTTTTCTTTATATCCATATACTGTCCCTTGCTGACAGGAAGCTCCACGCCATTTTGCAAGGTAAGGTTATATCGCCGTATCCCTTTAATGTATGCAGGGTGTACAAGATAGCTTTTATGAGTACGGAGTAAGAAAGGGCATTGTCCTTCCAGTTCCCGCAGAGAATAGTTTGTGACAAAACTTTCCGCTCCCGTATGGACAGTACTTTCTTTATCGCTGGCTTTGACATATAGAATTTCCATAGGTAAAAGCGTATGTATCAGCCCGTTTCTGTCTTTAAGCAGGACACGCTCTGCCTGATGTGTTTTGGTGTCAATCTGACGGATATATTCAAACCAACTTAGAGTTTGAGAAAGTTCTTCCACCTTTGAACTTTCATACTGCAATGGGATATCTCTTGCATCGGCACAATGGATATGAACAGCGAGCAGCTCATCTCCTACTTGTTTCCAAATAAAAGTCAAACGGACTTTTGCCAGAAGTACCGTGCCGTCGTCCTGTTCTCCTGCAACCGTATATCGTCCGTAAACTGCTGAATACTTTTTTTCGCGGAAAAGTAAGCCATACTCTTCCTGTAAAATCTGAACGGCAGTTTCTTTGCTTTCCGGCTTGGTTTCCTCAAGAAATGCTTTTTTCCCGTAAGTATATTGGGAGTCGTATGTCCCTATCCAGACACAATCTTCGTCCATTAATGCAACAACCGCCGGAATATCCCGATTGTAAAAACTATGCAGTACCGTTTTTGTCTTTTCGATTATTTCCTGTTCACTGAATTTATGTTCTGCCATATACTCATACCTCCTTATTGATTATTATAGAAGAAACAGGAAGAACAGGCAAGAAAAAAGGCTAAAAATTTACCCGTTTACGGCTGTTTTTACCCGTTTACGAAATTTGATTGAAAGTATAAAAAATGCCAAGTATAATGATAATGTAGAGAAAAATCATAAAGGAAAACGCTAAAAAATGTGAGAAATTGATAGAAAAAAGGGGTTGACAGATATGTTTAGAAACTGCTACGCTTGCGACAGACAGACAGACAGACAGACAGACAGACAGACAGACAGACAGACAACAAATAAGTCTGCATTTTTTTGTGTACAATCAAATAGAAATCACTTAGGCACGACTATGTTCTTTTTAGGATATGGTGGTGCTTTTTTGCATTTTTAGTGATGGATGAGATGAATGGAAAAAATACAAAGAGAAAGGGAGAGGAATAGGAGAAAATGAAACAAAGAAATTTAAAGAAAAAAGTCAGTGCCTTACTGCTGGCAGTGGCAATGACAGTAACCACACTGCCGCAGTTAAGCATACCGGTACATGCAACAGATGAATTACCGGCAAATCAGTTTGCGACAAAAGAAGAATTAAAAAATTTTAACACAAACGACAATGACGGTACTATAAAGCCTGCAAAGGTCTACTTTGGCAATAACAATCAGCAGTGGTGGATTGCAGGAAGTCAAAGTAATGATAGTATGATTTTATTTGCGGCAAGTCCTTTAGAGAACAATCAGCTGTTTGTAAAGGATCCTACACCTTCAGATAGAGATTATAAGGATGAATGGGGATGTACGTATGAAAAAAATCCAGTAAATGTCTGTGAAAACCATTACGGGGCAAGTACTTTAAGGACTACATTACAAGAATTGGAAAGTTCCTATTTTACAAGTGCAGAACAAAAATTGATGAACAATACGACCATTTATACCAATGATAGCAAAAACAACAGTATCTATTCTACAACAAATAAATTGTATCTTGCCTATGGAAAAAATTATTATGATAAGTATGTTACAGTTGGAACAAATACCTCTGACAATTTGGATAACGGTCTTCATGTTGATATGAAATACTGGGGAGAAAAAGAGTTTTGGCTCCGCGCGCCGGACCTGTACTATGGTGACTGTGCGCTGATTGCGATACAGGGCAAATATGTGTTCTACGAACTTGTCTTCAAGAAATCCGCATTGGTGCCTGCTTTTGAATTGAATCTGTCATCTGTCCTCTTTGCATCGGCTGCACCGGCAGCCTCATCTGATGGAAAACAGGAATTGCAGGATGTAGATGGAGACGGAGCGTTTACGCTTCGATATAGAAGTGATGAAGATCTTGGTTCGGCAGAAATAATTTCTGAAGATAGGATCAAATATGCAGATGTTTCAGAAGATGAAGAGGTATATTTGGTTGTTCAAAACAGCGAGGGTGCATGGGCAAGAGATATATATGGCTCTGGTTCTATATCTGCGAAAAGAATGGGAGTAGAAAGCTTTGAAAACTGCAAGGTATGGCTGGAATACACAAAAGAGAACATGACATATGCTGAACTGCAAACACAAAAGACAGATAGATTTTCTGTCAATATCACAGGCAATACAGGCTTAGACATTACTACTGATAATGGCACACAGTCTGTTGATAAAGAAACCGAGATTGCGGATATTTTCGTAGAGCCGAAACAGGGCTATTACCTCCCTGATAACTACATAGAGAGTATTCAAGGTTTGACAGACAGCGGATTAAATGCTGAGAAAACAGAGAAAGGTTTTAAGATTTCCGGCGTTCCGACAAAAGATGTTGCTGTCACATTACCGGCGGCAACAGAAAAAGAGGATAGAAAAGATACACCAAATGTTACGGGAGGTATCGGTTCAACGATCAATGATACCGACACAACGATGGAATATGCTTCATCGAAAACTTCTGATATATGGACGTCTTGTACAGATAAAAATACAGAAGTAGGTGCAGGTACTTGGTATGTACGTTATAAAGAAACCGATACACAAAAGGCAAGTGCTGCCACAGAAGTTGAAGTGATTTCTCCGACTTATACGATTACCGTTGATGATACTGACTTGACTTTCGCTACCAAAAACGAGGGATACGAAAGTGTTGACGGACAGACGGTTACGATTACGAATACAGGAAACAGCAAGGTAACTTTGGAAGAACCAACCGGTACATATTATGATATTGCTTTATCGAATACGGACATTGAGCCAAGTAAAACCGCAACTTTAACAATCACACCAAAGAAACTGAACATTGGTGATTATAACGAAACCATTGTCATTAAGACAACGCAAGGAACGGGAGTAACTGTTTCTGCCCATTTCAAGGTAAACGGAGCATTTAATGTCTCATTGTCAGCCAGTACGTCAAGTATCATAGAGGGAGAATCTGTTACATTAACAGCTAAAGCATTTAGTGGAAGTGGAACTTATGCTTACACGTGGTATGCCAATGGTGAAGTAGATTCTTCACTTATCGGGAATGAGGTCACGGTTTCTCCGACTGTTACGACAACATATGAAGTTATGGTAACGGATACGATTGAAAATAAATCTGCCTCTGCAACGATTACAGTCATTCCGAAAAAATATGATTTGGAAGTGCCTGACGAAGTTACATGGGATAGTCAGCATATTGGATATACAACAACAGATACAAAACGTGTGATCGTCACAAACATAGGAAATGTTAAGGTTTCAAATATGACCGCCGTTTTTGCAGGAGACAATGCAGATGCATTTACGCTGGATACGACAGGATTGCAGAAAAGCCTTTCCGTAGGGGAACAGACTTCTTTCTCTGTAACACCGGTATCCAATCTTACAGCCGGAACCTATACGGCGGAAATTCAGATCAGCGGAGATAATGTTCATAAAACGGTACCTGTTACATTTACGGTAACAGATCATGTGTATAACGATGTTGTAACCCCTCCTACATGCGTGAATAAAGGATATACGACACATACCTGTATAATCTGTAAATATTCCTTTGTAGACAGTGAAACAGCTACAACTTCACATGTATTTAAAAATTATGTTTCAAACCATGACGCAACTTGTACACAAGATGGAACAGAAACCGCAAAATGTGAAAACTGTGATGCGATAGATACAAGAGAAATTGCCGATTCAGCCTTAGGTCATGAATTTGATAACTATCAATCCGATGGCAATGCCACTTGCACGGAAAACGGTACAGAAACTTCTAAATGTAAAAGATGTGATGTCACAGATACAAGAGAAATTGCCGATTCAGCTTTAGGACATGATTTTAGCGAATGGAAAGTAACAAAAGAACCGACCGTAAGTGAAAAAGGCGAAAAAGTTCGCACATGCTCAAGATGCGGCACAGAGGAAAAAGAGATTCTGCCTGCACTTGATGGGGAAACAGACAAAGACCCTTCCGGCAGTGATAAACCGGCCGGTGGCAGCGATAAGACGGACAATGACAAATCAGTCAGCGATAACAACAAGATGAATAGTGGTGGTACTAAAACAGATAATGCTAAAACTGCTGCGAAAACCGGAGATAGAATAAATATTCTTCTTTGGGAACTGTTGTTTATAAGTTCATGTGCCGGTGTTATCTATATCTTGTATCGCAAGAAACAAAAATCAAATCAATAAGATAAGAAAGAGGGTAGTCGCCTAGATACAGGCGCTGCCCTTTTTTGAAATAATCTTTAAAAACGCCGAAAATTTACCCGTTTACGGCTGTTTTTACCCGTTCGCGAAATTTGATTGAAAGTATAAAAAACGCCAAGTATAATGATAATGTAGAGAAAAATCATAAAGAAAAACGCTAAAAAATGTGAGAAATTGATAAAAAAAGAAGTAACTTATTTCTCATACGGTATGGCTATGGGACGGATAGCCATAGGAAATGGCAAGAAAAATGAAAGGAGAGAAAAACGTGCAAAAGAAACACAAGAGGTTGACTGCCTGTGTGGTGGCGGCAATGTTGGGGCTGTCCTACATGATTTTCCCCGTCCATGCGGAGGAGGTACAGTCCGGCAGACAGGTGGACACTGGCGAACTTCTGGAACTGGACGAAACGGCTGTGCCTGTGGAAGAAAGTACAGAACCGGAAGCTACGCCAACACCGGAAACTGACGAAACGGTAACAGTCCCGGAAGAACAGACAGAAAATGAAGAAGATAAGGAAGAATTTATAAGTGAACCTGTGGAAATGGAACAGGAAACACAGCCGGAAGCTATGGAGCAGACAGGTGGAGAAGCAAAACTGCAGGGGCAGATGGAAATTACTAATACTCTTTCATCGGCAAGAGCAAATACAATACTAAAGGTAGAAACGAATGATGGGAAATACTCACAGGATAGTAATGGAATAACGATTACCGACAACGGCTATTACAGAATTACCGGGAATAACAAACAAACAACAGAACGTATTGTAGTCAATGGCAATTTACCTAAGGTTTATATTGAGTTGGATAATGTGAATCTGACCAATAAAAAGAATGATGGCAGTTTCATCGAGCAAGCACCTATAACGATAGAATCATCATCAGATGTATGGCTTATATTGGTTGGTACTAATAATCTGAAAGTTGATGCGAATTGGCAAGTTGGTCCGGCGGGTATTCAATTTGCCACGGAAGGAGATATAACGTACGGAGTAGAAGGAAGTCTATATATAACGACTAAAAGTGATGAAAATGATTCCAAAATATATGGGAGTCTGAATATTGATATAAACGGCGGCGGTGCGGGTATTGGTGGATATAAAGCGCCGAGTAATTTTAGCCCAAAAAGAAACGCTTCTAATATTTTTATACAAGATGGAAATATTTCCATTACGCAGCATAGTGATGGAGCGGCAGGTATCGGTGGGGGAGGCGGACATATGAGTTCTCCGGGAGATGCAAACCATATTTATCTCCTTGGCGGAACTGTTACTATCTCAAGCGAAACGTACTGTATTGGCGGTTATCATGATAATAAAGAGAGACAATTCGTTATAAAAGGAGGAAGTGTGAAACTCACCTCGCCTTCGGGTAAAGATGCAATCACGTCACAGCCGAGAAATTTGGAACATTATGGCGATTATGTATACATAGCTAAATTGCCTGATGTATATGATGAAGAGGTTGGTTATGTGAAATATGGTACAGACGATAATTGGTCAATCTCGCCTATACATGGGTCGCATGGCAATGAAAAGTCTCTTTACATATATCTTTCGGGTAAGAGTCAGAATATTCAGCTTTTGAGGAAAGACTCGACCACGGTCATAAAAGAGTACAAGGCTATTTGGAACGAAGATACTAAATCTTTTACAGTCAAAAAAGCAGTATCAGCACCGGAGATAACGATAGCAGACACAACCGCAAGTTCTATTACGGTAAAGGAACTGAAAAACAAAGATATTTATGGCGAAGCAGAATACAAAATCAATGATAGAGAGTGGCAGGACAGCAATGTATTTGAAAATCTCCATTCCAGCGGGTACGGTGGCAACAATTATACCGTTTATGCCAGATACAAAGGAAATGATACTTATGCAACATCTGAAGCGGGAAAAAAGGAAACTGTATCAACGAATGCGGCAAGCTACACAATCTCTATTCCTGCTAACCCGGATAGCCCGCTTGTAGCTGGTAAAGAGGGAAGCTCCAGTACCATTTCTGTTGCTCAAGAACAACCGTTTGATTTAGGCTATAACGGACAAGTAGACGTAAAGGTTAAGAATGACGGTAAAGTAACAGACAAGGCAGAATTGAACCTGACACGACAGAATGATACAGAAAATCACAAAATCACTTCTGCCCTGCTTGTGAATGGTAAAGCATTAGGAAATATCAATACCGGCATTGTTACATTTAAGGCGAAAAATGACAATCCTGTAACAGTTTCCTTTGCGAAGCCGACAGAAATGGACATACCAGCCGGAACATACAATGGAACGATTACCTTTGAGGTATCGTACAGTGAGCAATAAGGGGGAATTTTCAGATATGAACAAGACAGCAAAAATAATCCTTATCTCTGTACTGGCGGTTGTCCTTGTAGGCGGCGGTGTCTTTGTCGGTATGAACTGGAATAACTGGTTTGGGGATAAGCCCGTTACTGCTGATGTGGACGACAACGCTGAGGACTACACGGGAAACAAGGACACCTACGCAGGCAAGAAAAATACAGATACCATTGATATTCCCGGCTTTGACGTGATGAACTTTAAGGCAGATACCAAAGAACAGAGCGTCAACCTTTACAATCCAAAGGAAAATACCTGTTATTTTAAAATGTCAATCCTGTTAAATGACGGAACACTTCTCTGGGAAAGTAAGCTGGTAGAACCCAACAAGGCAATTTATGATATTACATTAAATCAGAGCCTTTCCGCAGGGGAATATAAGGACTGTACGCTGAAATATGAGTGCTTCAAAATGGACGAAGCACAGACACCGTTAAACGGTTCAGAGATAAAATTCACATTAAACGTATTAGAGTAAAGGAGAAATGAGATTATGAAGAAAAACAAACTGATTGCAGGAACTATGGGTGTGATGATGTTAGGAGCAATGGTACTTCCTGTTCATGCGGCGGATAAAAGTATGACCGTAGAATACGAACAGTCAAGTACATGGACGGTATCAATTCCTTCCACTACATTGAGCCAGACGAAGGAAACAGAACAGACGGTATCTGCCGAGGCAATCAATATCCGTCCAAATGAAAAATTACAGGTTAAAATCAAGGGGCTTACAGATGGAAAAGTTACATTGACAAGAAATGATAGTGGGGCAACAACTACCTCTACGGTAAGCACAACTAAAGGCGGAGATAGTCTGATTTCTTCTGATACGGTAATTGCGGAGTTTGAAAACCAGTCAACGGATTTTGCAAATGGAACAACAGGAAAATTATACTTCTCTGCTGTTCCAGAGGACACAAAGGCTGGAGATTACAGCGGAACAATCACTTATGTCTTGGAGACTACAAGTAAAAATTAAGATACGGAGGATATAGAAAATGAAAAGAAAAATAGTAATGGGACTGACAGTTTTTGCACTTATGGGAGCTATGGCACTTCCTGTATCAGCACAGGACAAGACAGAGAACAAAGATACAACAATCAAAGCAACGATACAGTCTACCTATAAGCTGACAATACCGGCAGAAACAACGATTGATTTTGAAGCCACTTCCACGAACCTTGACGGTGTATTGCGAGTAACAGGAAATGTGCTTCCTTCACAGGAAGTTGAGGTAACGGCAAAGGCAGGAGCTTTCCACAATGCTGTACAAAATAAAGACCTGCCGTATAAGCTGATGAACGAGGAGAATGAATTTCAGAACGCTACATGGAATGAAACAGAATTGAGAAACGGCTTTGAAAACGAGGAAGATGCAAAGGAAATCCAGTTAAGCATTGCGATTGAAGAAAGCGACTGGCAATTTGCCGAAGCCGGAGATTATGAGGGAAATATTACATTCACAGCAAACTTACAGAATGTAGCGGACACAGAATAAAGCAGGACAAAAAATACAGGACGAAAGGGGGTATCTGACTTGAAGCTGAAAAAATTTCTGGCTGGTATTGGGGCGCTGCTCCTCTGCTCTGCCCTGCTGTTCCCTGTTCCGACACAGGCGGCAGATGAGAGCGAGGGTGTAACGACCATAACGACCAAAGTACCGGATACACACACTGTCCTGCTGGATATTGGAGAGCATGGTTCTGTCCGTATAGATGACAAGACTTACACATCAAAGGACAAACAGGCGGAAGTTGCAAGATTGGCAGAGCAGACCTATACGATACAGCCGGATAAAGGATGGCAGGTGGAACAGGTCAAGTACGGACAGAAAGAAGCACCGGAAGCAATAAAACTGACAGACAATGCTTTTACTGCTCCCGCTGTCAACAGTAACGATAATAAGCTGGTAGTTCATTTTACAAAAGTTTCTGCTGGCGAAAATAATACACATAAACCAAACGGCAACGGAAATACAGGAGTACAAACAGGAGACAATTCAAATATTGCCGGTATGGGTACACTCCTGTTGTTATCCATGACAGCGATTATCCTGCTGTCAAAAAGAAAAAACCTTCCGAAAAAGTATATTTAAACAGTTTTTTCTTGTATCATTGCTCAGTCGAAAAATATCGGATTTTTCTGTGAGGAAAGCCCACTGATGTTTCTTTCAGTTGGGCTTTTTTTACCTTATATCTTTTCAATCGGATGCAAATGATTTTTGTATGTGGTATGATGGGAGTTAAACTGCACTGAGTTTTTACAACCGAAGCTTGAGTGCAAGATCTTTCGCACATATAACATGAAAGAATACTAAAGAGGAAAGCGGTTTAAAGAACGAGTATTCTCAGGAACAGGTGAGGTGGCAACATGTTAAAAAAGAGTCTTTATTTTTTTATGTCAGTTGTAGAAACAGGAAGTTTTTCACAGGCGGCGAAAAAGCACTATTTGTCGCAGGCTGCCATTAGCCAGCAGATTTCTAAACTGGAAGAAGAAGTCGGAGTTCGTTTATTTGACAGGAGTAAATACCGCCCTGAATTGACGGAAGCCGGTAAATATTATTATCAGAAGATCAAACAGTTATCTGAGGAATATGAGAAAATCGAGAAACAGACGCGTTATATTCAAAAAAAGAATTCGCAGAAAATAGTAGTGGGGATTACAGGTCCGTTTGAAAATAAATATCTTCCCCGTATTATCAATGAATATAAAGAAGGGCATGAAACGCATTTTGATGTTCGTGTTTATACGTTTGAAGAGGGGAAAAAGTTGTTGGAGGCAGGAGATATTGATATTGCTTTTGGTCTGTCATCAGAGTTTTCTGTAAACCCGGATATTTCTTATGAAACGATTCATCAGTCGGAAACATGTATTGTATGCAGCAGAAAAAACAGATTAAGTCAGTATAAAAGCATCAACCCCATTTTAGTAAAAGACGAGCCGATGATCGCGTTATCTTCGCAGATGGGCAGAAAGTTTTATGATGATTTTATGAAGGCGTTTATATTGGATGGGTTTGAACCGAATATTGTGAAAGAAGTGAATTCTCTTTCGGAGTATTTTATATCTATAAAACTGGATGAAGGAATAGGATATACAGGCAGAGAAGTTGTGCCGGAAGAGGAAGATCTGTGCACTGTAAAAATAGTAGGAAGTCATCATCATGCAGATTTTGCGGTGGCTTATTTAAAAGGAAATAAAAAACAAAGCGTTGTTCAGTTTTATGAATATATTGTATCGTATTTTAAAAGACTATAAGAAAAACTTATAATCTTTATAGAAAAGCGGGTAGTTTCTTTTTGCTTGTTAAAATATTATCATTACAGTATGAAAAGCAAAGGAGAAATGAAACGATGGGAAAATTATTATTAACAGGTGTTGACGGAAATTTAGGTGAAACTGCCGCTGAAATTTTGCTTACTTTAGAACCGAAAGAGAATCTGATCTTTTGCGGTTATAGTGAAGAGGCGCTCAAAAAATATGCAGATATGGGGGTCGAGACTCGTCAGACAAACTTTAACAACGCAGATGGATTGTCAGAGGCATTTAAAGGAGCAGATGCGCTGGCTCTTATTTCGATGCCGTTTGTAGGAGCGAAAAGACAGAAAGCTCATAAAAATGCGATAGATGCGGCAAAAGCGGCAGGAGTAAAACAGATTATTTATACTTCGTTAGTGAATGCAGACGATGAGACGAATCCGAGTGTTGAAAAGAAAGACCACATTTATACAGAAAATTATATAAAAGAGGTTGGATTAGATTATCAGTTTATGAGAAATTCACAGTATGCAGAGGCAATGGTCACAAATTACTTTACATATGTAAAGATGGGAACTCCGCTCACAAATTCACAGGGCGACGGATTGATGGCTTATATATCCAGAAAAGACTGTGCGAAGGCTGTGGCATACGCGCTCCACAGATCGGGCGAGTTTACACGGAAAGTTTGGAACATTAACGGACCGGAGCTGATGACAATTACTCAGTTTATCGAGATCGGAAATGAATCTACAGGAAATAATCTGACGTTTCAGAATGTAACGGATGAAGAAAACTATCAGATATGGGATGCTATGGGAGTGCCGAGAACGACGGACGGCGTATTCTTAGAAGACAGTGAAGCTCCGTTTTCAAGCGATGGAATGGTGACGTTTGCGCAGGCGATCAGAGAAGGAAAAATGGATATCTTTACTGATGATTTCAAAAAACTGACAGGGGATGATCCGATCACCGTAAAATATATGTTCGATCATAACGAAGATTTTCAGATCGGTGCAAGACATTCAAAAGATGATTAAATACTTTTGAAAGGAACATCGGAAAATGAACGAACAGAAAATGAACGAACAGAAAATGAACTACGAACATGTTTTAAGTCCTATCAAAATCGGCCCCATGACATTGAAAAACAGAGTTTCTTTCACTCCTGTATGGCCGTCCTTTGCGACGGCGGACGGTCATGTAAACCGTGAATTGATTGAGTGGGTAAGGGATATCGTAAAAGGCGGAGTGGCATGTATTAATATCGGATGTGGCTGCGTCAATCGAAATCTCCCTTTGTTTGTCACTCATCTGCTGCGAATGAGCGAAGAAAGTGTCGTAAATGAAATGACGATCTTATCAGATCTTGTCCATATGTATCAGTGCAAGATCGGAATAGAACTTTTTGCCATTAATATGTATGGCGGAAACTTCGCAGACAGAGATCACAACAGCGATAAGCCGGCGGTAGAGCTTGACCCTACTTATATGACGAAAGAACAGATCAAGGAATATATTGAAGATTTTGCATTGGCGGCAGAGCGCGCGGTAAGATGCGGAGTTGACAGTCTTGTGATCCATGGAGCTCACGGGCAGCTTCCGGGATGCTTTTTGAACAAGAGGATCAATGAAAGAACAGATGAATACGGCGCGGATACGATTGAAAATGCATCAAGATTTACGGTGGAACTGCTTGCTGCGGTTCGCGAGAAGATCAAAGATCGTCTGGCTATCGAATATCGGATCAATGCAAATGATATGATCGAGGGTTCGCCTTCCTTGGATGAAGTTATCGCATTTGTAAAACGGATTGAGCCGTATATCGATCTTCTTCATGTATCCAGAGGGATGCATTCCGAGCAAAAACTTGCTCCTTATATGAATCAGCCGATCTATTACGATCATGGAATCAACATCGAAGACGCGGCAAAAATCAGGAAAGAGATTTCTGTTCCGGTGACGGTAGTCGGTTCGGTTACATTAGAGCAGGCGGAACAGTATATTGCGGAAGGAAAGGCCGATATGGTTTCTATGGCGCGAGGACTGATGGCAGATCCGATGATGGTTAAGAACGCCAAAAGCGGATGCCCTGAGAATACAAGACCATGCGTCAGATGCAATTATTGTATTAACCGGACGCATTACGATCTTGCTCCGGTGAGGTGTTCTGTAAACGCAGAACTTGGAATGGAAACATTGTATATGAATCTGGGGAACACTTCGCCTAAGAGGATTGCCGTGATAGGCGGAGGACCTGCGGGAATCGAGGCGGCGAGAACGGCGGCGCAAAGAGGACATACAGTAGATCTTTATGAAAAAGAAGATCATTTAGGCGGAGTCCTCACAATGGCAGGCGCTCCGAAATTCAAGCAAGATATCAAAAAATATGTAGAATGGACGATTCATTCTATTTCCGGTCAAGAGAAGGTTTCTGTTCATTTGAACAGTGAAGTTAGGGCGGAAGATCTGAAGGGAAAAGACTATGACGCGGTGATCGTGGCAGTCGGAGCAGAGCCTGTTATTCCGAAGTTTGCGAAAGGCAGAGAGGATGTCGTATGGGTCGGAGATGTGGAGCTTGGGAAAGTTTCTGCAAAGAAACAAGTTGTGATCGTAGGAGCAGGACTTACCGGATGCGAAGCAGCGCTGTCTTTGGCAAAAGCGGGAAAAGAAGTTACTTTGGTTGACATGATCGATGTCTGTGACTTTGGAAGAGGAGGCGCCAAATTTAATCAAATTGCCCTGCGCGGACTGTTGGAAGCAGAACAGGTCAAGATGATCGGCGGTGTCAAAATGGACGTTGAGGGCGACCGCATCGTATTTGTGAAAAATGAAAAAACGATAGAACTTTCATATGAACAGATCATCCTTTCGCTGGGGGTAAAAGCAAATGAAGAGAAAGTACAGGCATTTGCGGATGCGGGGAGAGAAGTTGTTTTCGTCGGAGACTGTAATACGAAAATAGGAACATTATATCATGCGGTCCATACCGCTCATGAAGCGGCGTCTGTTTTATAAATGTAAATATACGAAAGAAGATCAAAAAGAGTGCTTTGTACTGCAACACGGTACAGGGCATTCTTTTTTTACAATCTTCTCGTCGAAAAATTTATGAAACTGTGGTAGAATAAAAAATGGTTTGGAAAAATGTAAGAGAACGGAAAGGACTCTATATGGGATTAACACATTTTGACGAAAACGGAAAAGCGGTCATGGTCGATGTGACCGACAAAAAAGAGACGGTACGAGAGGCTGTGGCAGAAGGAAAGATTCTTGTAAACCGGGACGTTTTTCAGGCTGTGAAAGCAGGGACAATCGGTAAAGGCGACGTTTTGGCTGTTGCGGCAACGGCGGGGATTGCAGGGGCGAAGCGAACCTCAGATCTGATTCCTATGTGTCATATATTGCCGCTTACGAATTGTAAGGTGGATTTTCGTATGAATGAGAAAGAATGTGCGATCTTCTGTACCTGTACTGTGAAAGTGACAGGAAAGACCGGAGTCGAGATGGAGGCTTTGACAGGAGTGAGCGCCGCGCTTCTTACGATTTACGATATGTGTAAAGCATTGGATAAGAAGATGGAGATTACCGATATCCGTCTTTTGAAAAAGACCGGAGGCAAAAGCGGAGATATATGGAACGATTTTGACCGGCGTGCCGGACTTGTCGGTGAAAATCTGTCGGCAGAAAACAGATCTGTGGGAAATGCAGAGGCAGAAGATGTGGAGAATGTGTGCCGCAAAAAAGAGAAACGGGCGCGCAGGTGGAAAGCTGCGGTCGTTACGATGAGTGATAAAGGATTTGCGGGAGAACGAGAAGATAAGAGCGGCCCGTTGATCTGTGAGATGATCGCGGATCAGGGATACGATGTTGTGAGAACGGAACTTCTCCCGGACGAACAAAAAGAAATTGAAAAGTGTCTATGTACACTTTGCGATGACGAAAAGGTTGATATCGTATTTACGACGGGAGGTACAGGGTTTTCTTTGCGTGATTGTACTCCTGAGGCTACGATGGCAGTTGCGCATCGGAATGTTCCGGGGATCGCAGAGGCGATGAGAGCAGCTTCGGCGGAAGTGACGCCGAGGGCAATGTTGAGCAGAGCTGTTTCCGCGATCCGAAATCATACGTTGATCGTGAATCTTCCGGGCAGTCCGAAAGCGGTAAGAGAAAATCTGGAAGCAGTTCTTCCGACAGTGGAACATGGACTTGAAATATTGACAGGACAGGCGGGAGAGTGCGGACGATGAACGATCAGTACGGCAGGCGGATTGATTACATGCGGGTATCCGTAACAGACAGGTGTAATCTTCGGTGTGTTTATTGCATGCCGGGAGAGGGCGTTTCCTTTCTTCCGCATGAAGACATCCTTTCTTTTGAAGAGATTGAAAGAGTGTGCAGGATCGGTGTAAGACTTGGCATTACGAAAATCAAGCTGACAGGCGGAGAGCCGCTTGTGCGGCGGGGAATACCGGATCTTGTCGGGAAGTTAAAGGGGATTCCGGGTATAGATGAAGTGACGTTGACAACAAACGGGATATTATTAAAAGAACAAATAAACGAATTGGTTTCAAACGGGCTTGATTCTGTTAATATAAGCATTGATACGCTTGACGAAAGACATTATTTTCGGATGACGCGGGGCGGTGATATAAAAAAGGCGTTGGAAGGCATGGAATCTGCGTTAAAATATCCTGATCTGAAAGTGAAAGTAAATTGTGTGCCTTTCTGTGAAGAAGATTGCATTTCTCTTGCGCTTTTGGCGAAAAAAAGAAAAATAGATGTCAGATTCATTGAGATGATGCCTATTGGAAACGGGAAAAATTTCAACGGAAAAATGTCTGAAGAAATATATAAATTGCTTCACAACGAATTCGGAGATTGTGAAATATATAAAAAAAGAGTAGGAAACGGACCGGCAGAGTATATTCGTTTTCATAATTTTGAGGGGAAAATCGGATTTATCAGCGCCCTTTCGCATAAATTTTGTTATAAATGTAATCGGATCAGACTTACTTCGGAAGGATTTTTAAAGCCGTGTCTGCAATACGGAAACGGCACAGACATTCGGGAAATGTTAAGAAACGGGGCGGATGACAGTTTGATCGAGGAGAAGATGAGAGAAGCGGTGTTTTTTAAACCTGACGGCCATGAGTTCGGAAGATCTGAAAAAGGCGAAGAAATCGAAATAAAAAAGATGTCTCAGATCGGCGGCTGACAGGAAAAAGAAATCAGAGCAAAAAATCAGAGCAATAAGATAAAGAAGATAAAACAAAGATAGCGGGGAGTATGAGAAAAATGTCAGAAAAAGCAGAAAGCGGAACAGTGCTCGCAGTCTGTGTAAGCAGAGAAAAAGGAACGCAGAAGCAAAATGTGGGCAGCGCACATTTTATAGAAGATTTTGGGATAGAAGGCGACGCTCATGCCGGAAAATGGCATCGGCAGGTAAGTCTTCTTTCTCATGATAAGATCGAAGCGTTTCGGGCAAAAGGAGCAGAAGTGGCCGACGGCGCTTTCGGAGAGAATCTTGTAGTAACAAACTTGGATTTTCGCTCCTTTCCGGTCGGAACACGGCTTATATGCCGCGATGTGATCTTAGAGGTGACGCAGATCGGAAAAGAGTGTCATCACGGGTGTCTTATTTTTCAGAAGATGGGAGAGTGCATTATGCCGAGAGAAGGTGTTTTTGCAAAAGTGATCCGGGGCGGAGAGATCAAAATCGGAGATATTATGTTCGCAGAGAGAGCGGAAAGTTTCAAGTAAGCGGTCGTTTAAAGGAGGAGAAGGGGCGGGAGTGAAGAAGCGCGTATATAGATGAATCGGAAAGAAAGAGGCGTATCTATGGACAGATTCAAAAAGAAGACAGATGAAAACGGGGAGAGAACGAGTCTGAAAATAAAAATCAGTATGAGAAAAACGGCAAAGATGATTGCGGTTGTAAGCTGTACGATTCTTATGCTGGCAGCCTGTTCTCCGAAAAAAGAGGTGATTTCGCAGTCTGTAACAGGAAATGAGGATAAAACGTACGATTCGGGAGAGTGGATTGTTCAGAAGAACGGTTCTCTCATACAAAATGCAGGCGGCAATCAGGACGGGGGAAAGAAGCGATACTGTTTTCAAGATGTGGAAGAGAACCGTTATGAAGCGCCGCTGCTTTCGGATGTTCCGAAATGTACTTACGATTTTTCCGATTTAAAGACAGATGAGCAGACAGGTTATAAAAGTTATCAAGACCCGAAAACAGGTGCAAAGGCGAAACTTGGGATCGACGTATCTGAATTTCAAGGAGAAGTGATCGACTGGAAGCAGGTGAAAGAATCCGGCGTCGAATTTGTTATGGTCCGTCTCGGGTATCGGGCTTACGGAGAGAGCGGCTCTCTTGTATTGGATGCGATGTACGAGCAAAACGTGAAGAACGCTCTGGAAGCCGGACTGCAGGTCGGGGTGTACTTTTTCTCACAGGCGGTTTCGCCGGTTGAGGCTGTAGAAGAAGCAGAGTTTGTGCTTGAGCATTTGAAGCATTATAATATTACAGGTCCTGTCGTTTTTGATACAGAAGAGATCAAGTGGGATAGCGCAAGGACAGATGGAAATACGCGGCAGGATTTTACGAATTATTGCAAAGTGTTTTGCGATACGATCGAACATGCGGGATACGATCCGATGATCTACGCAAATTTAAAATGGATGACTTTTACGCTTGATATGGAGCAGCTTACAGAGTATGATTTCTGGTATGCGGATTATCATGAGACGCCGCAGTGTCCGTATGAATATAAAATATGGCAGTACAGTGAAACGGGCGCAGTTCCCGGTATCACGGGAAATGTAGATTTGAATTTATGGTTTCAGGAGGATTAAAAAATGAAATGGAATAAATTTCGGTTAAAGACGACGACGGAAGCAGAAGATATTGTAAGCAGTATGCTTATGGATCTCGGAATTCAGGGAGTAGAGATCGAGGATAAAATTCCTCTTACTCAGTCGGACAAGGAGCAGATGTTTGTAGATATCCTTCCGCAGACAGAAGCGGATGACGGCGTGGCGTATCTGAGTTTTTATTTAGAACCGGAAGAAGACAAAGAGAAGATCCTGTCGGATGTAAGAAGAGAACTGGAGGAAATGTCGGCTTATGTAAACGTCGGAGAGTGTCTGATCGAAGAGTCGGAAACGGAAGATGTGGACTGGGTGAACAACTGGAAGCAGTATTTTCACCAGTTTTATGTAGACGATGTTTTGATCATTCCGTCATGGGAAGAGGTAAAGCCGGAAGACGAAGATAAAATGATCATCCATATCGATCCGGGTACGGCGTTCGGAACGGGAATGCATGAGACAACTCAGCTTTGCATCCGCCAGATCCGCAAATATGTAATGGAGAATACGAAGATTCTTGACGTAGGGTGCGGAAGCGGGATTCTCGGGATGCTTGCGCTGAAATTCGGTGCAAAATATTCGGTCGGAACAGACTTAGATCCTCGTGCCATCGATGCGACCCATGAAAATATGGAAGTGAACGGAATCTCAAAAGACCGTTATGAAGTGATGATCGGAAACATTATCGATGACAAAGAAGTACAGGATAAAGTCGGATATGAGTGTTATGACATTGTTGCGGCCAATATTTTAGCGGACGTTCTTGTAGCGCTGACTCCGGTTGTCGTGAATCAGATAAAAAAGGGCGGAATTTATATTACAAGCGGTATTATCGATGATAAAGAAGAAACTGTTGTGGAAGCTGTGAAAAAAGCAGGTCTGGAAGTGCTTGACATTACATATCAAGGCGAGTGGGTCTGTGTGACAGCCCGCAAAAATTAAAACGGTAAGGAGAAGAGGGATGCAGCAGTTTTTTGCAGAGCCGTCATGGATCACAGAAAGTGAAATCTTGATCAGGGGCGCGGATCTCAACCATATGAAAAATGTACTTCGCATGAAAGTGGGAGAAGATGTAAGGATCAATGACGGTCAGGGGACGACTTATCTTTGCTGCCTGAATCGGTATGAGAAAGATCAGGCAGTGCTCGATGTGTTCCGAAAGCTGGATACCGAGACGGAACTTCCATCGAAAATTATTTTGTTTCAGGGACTTCCGAAAGGTGATAAGATGGAATGGATCGTACAAAAGGCGGTAGAACTGGGCGCTCACAAAATCGTTCCGTTTTCGGCAAAACGTTCGGTCGTAAAGTTAGATGAGAAGAAAGCGGTGAAAAAGCAGGAACGCTGGCAGCTAATCGCAAAAGGAGCGGCAGAGCAGTCGGGAAGAGGCGTGATTCCGGAAGTCTGCGGAGTATGTTCTTTTACGGAAGCATTAGAACAGGCAGAAAGTCTTGATGTCGTTCTTATCCCGTATGAACTGGAAGAAGGTATGGCCGAGACTGTGAGAGTGATCGAACAAATAGAACCGGGACAGTCGGTCGGGATATTTATCGGTCCTGAAGGCGGTTTTGAAGAAGCGGAGGTGCTCAGGGCAAAAGAGAAAGGGGCGCGGCCGGTCACACTTGGAAAGCGGATTTTAAGGACAGAGACTGCGGGTCTTACGACACTTTCGATCTTGATGTATCATATAGAAAGCCGCGCTGTGTCACCGAAAAGAGAAGAGTCATAATTTAATAGTAAGAAATCAGTAAAGGAAAGGAATCATGGAAGTTTATCTTGATAATTCAGCTACAACGATGTGTTATCCGGAAGTGGGAGAGCTTGTCTATCATATCATGTGTCGGGATTACGGGAATCCGTCGGCAATGTATCGGAAGGGAATGGAAGCTGAAAGATATATAAAAGAAGCAAAAGAAACGATTTCAAAGCTTTTGAAAGTAAATGCTAAAGAAATTATTTTCACCTCCGGAGGTACGGAAAGTGATAATCAGGCGCTGATAGGATGTGCGCGGGCCAATCGAAGGAACGGAAATCATCTGATCACTTCTTGTGTGGAACATCCTGCCATTTTGAATACAATGCGTTATCTGGAAGAGGAAGAAGGCTTTCGCGTCACGTATCTTCCTGTTGACGAATGTGGAAGAATTCGGCTTGACGCGCTGAAAGAAGCGCTTTGTCCGGAGACGGTCCTTGTATCGGTCATGTATGTCAATAACGAGATCGGAACGGTACAGCCCGTTGCTGAGGCAGCCCGGATCGTGAAGCAGTATAAACAGTCGATCTTATTTCATACGGATGCGGTTCAAGGATTCGGAAAGTATAAGATCTATCCGAAAAGACTCGGAGTCGATATGCTTTCGGCCAGCGGACATAAGATCCACGGACCGAAAGGGGCGGGATTTCTTTATGTGGACAGCCGTGTGAAGATAAAACCGATCATTTTCGGCGGAGGACAGCAAAAAGATATGCGTTCAGGTACAGAAAATGTACCGGGGATCGCGGGATTGGCGCTTGCGTCAAAAATGATCTATCAGGATCTTGAGCTGAAAACGGAGCATATGCGGGAACTGAAAACGTATTTTATAGACCATATTTCACAGATTGGCAATGTGAAAGTGCATGGGCTTACAGATGAAGGAAGCGCTCCGCACATTGTCAGCGCGGGATTTGCCGGAGTAAGGAGCGAAGTCCTGCTTCATACGCTGGAAGATCGGGGGATCTGTGTGTCGGCAGGCTCGGCATGTGCATCTAATCATCCGGCGATAAGCGGTGTTCTTCAGGCGACAGGAACGCCGAGAGAATATCTTGATTCGACGCTGCGGTTCAGTTTGTCGGAGTTTACGACAAAAGAAGAAATTGACTATACGCTGGAAACACTATATAATTGTATTCCGATGCTTCGGAAATATACACGGCGCTGATTTCACATGACAGAAAGATATGGCGCAAAGAAGGAGAAGAAGATGGAGTTTCATTCATTTTTGATTAAATACGGAGAAATAGGGATCAAGGGAAAGAATCGTTATATATTTGAAGATGCGCTTGTGCGTCAGATCAGGTATGCTCTTCAGAGCGTAGACGGAGAATTCCTTGTTCATAAATGTCACGGAAGAGTCTATGTGGACTGCGAGGGTGAATATGATTATGAAGAGACGGTTGAAAGTCTCAAAAAAGTATTCGGCATTGTAGGGATCTGTCCGGTTGTCCGCAAAGAAGTGAAAGATCCGGAAGGATTGAAAAAAGACGTGACTGCTTATGTAGGCGAGATGTATCCTCAGGCAGACAAGACGTTTAAAGTAGAAGCGCGCCGCGCGAATAAACGCTATCCGATGAATTCGATGGAATTAAACTGTGCGCTTGGCGAGGCGGTTCTTGATGCATATCCTGAGATGAAAGTCGATGTGCACGATCCGGAAGTACGTCTGAATGTAGAGATAAGAGAAGAAGTTTATATTTATTCCGAGATCATTCCGGGTCCGGGAGGAATGCCTGTCGGAACAAACGGCAGTGCGATGCTTCTGCTGTCGGGAGGGATCGACAGTCCGGTAGCCGGTTATATGGTTGCGAAACGCGGCGTTGAACTGGAGGCGGTTTATTTTCACGCGCCGCCGTATACAAGTGAGAGAGCGAAAGAAAAAGTGATAGATCTTGCAAGACTCGTATCTGCTTATTCAGGTCCGATCAAGCTTCACATTGTTAATTTTACCGATATTCAGCTTGCCATTTATGAAAAATGTCCGCACGATGAGCTGACGATCATCATGCGTCGGTATATGATGCGGATCGCAGAACATTTTGCGAAGAAAAACGGCTGTCTCGGTCTTGTTACGGGCGAGAGCATCGGACAGGTGGCGAGTCAGACGATGCAGAGTCTTGCGGCGACAAACGCTGTCTGCACACTGCCGGTATACCGTCCGCTTATCGGATTTGATAAGAAAGAGATTGTGGAAATATCTGAAAAGATCGACACATACGAAGTTTCAATCCAGCCGTTTGAAGACTGCTGCACGATTTTCGTGGCAAAGCATCCGGTGACAAAGCCGAATGTAGAAAGAATCGAAAAGTCGGAGATCAATCTGGCAGATTGTATCGATGATCTGATGAAGACGGCGCTTGAAACTGTAGAAGTGATCACCGTAGGGGCATAGAATCACCGAAAGTGCCAAAAGGCATGTTCCGGGATTGTAAGCGGCTGCCGAAGTTTTGGTATATCCCGGACTTTGGCTCGTCGCCATTACAAAAAAGCTGTCTCAAAAGAGACAGCTTTTTGCATTTTTGCATTTACGCATAAATATGTTTGACTGTTATTATTTGATGATATACGGGTCAAGTGCAGCGAGGATTGCATCAACGTCGCCGTCTGCGTGAATGTTAAGATCAATCGGTTTGGAGAGATCAAGACTGAAAATTCCCATGATGGATTTGGCGTCTATAACGTATCTTCCGGATACTAAATCGAAGTCGTTGTCGTATTTTGTGATCTCATTTACGAAAGATTTTACTTTGTCGATTGAATTTAATGAAATCTGTACAGTTTTCATTTTGCTACCTCCTTGAAATATGTGATAAAATAGGGTCAAAACCCTATGAATATTCTACGGGATAGGGAACTAAAAGTCAAGGAACAATGATAGAAAGAATAGGAAAAAGAGGTAAACTTATGAAAAAAGCGGCACTTCATAATCTTGGATGTAAAGTAAACGCATATGAGACGGAAGCAATGCAGGAAATGCTTGAACAGGCAGGTTATGAGATCGTTCCCTTTAAAGAAGGGGCGGATGTTTATATTATCAATACATGCACGGTGACAAATATAGCAGACAGGAAATCTCGGCAGATGCTCCACCGCGCAAGAAAATTAAACCCGGACGCGGTCGTTGTGGCGGCGGGGTGTTATGTACAGGCGCAGGAAGGTAAGGAGATCGATCCGTGTATTGATATTGTGATCGGAAATAATCATAAAAAAGATCTGCCGGAATTATTGAAACAATATGAAATGGAAAAAAGCGGTCATGCAGAATATGCGATGGAAGATATCAACCGTACGAAAGAGTATGAAGAACTGCATTTGACAAAACCGGGAGATCATACGAGAGCGTATATTAAAGTGCAGGACGGATGCAATCAATTTTGTACGTATTGTATCATCCCTTATGCGAGGGGCAGAGTGCGGAGCAGGCAGACAAAGGACGTGCTGGAAGAAGTGAGAGATCTTGCCGGAAACGGATATAAAGAAGTTGTTCTTACAGGAATCCATCTGAGCTCTTACGGTATTGATTTTGACGGGCAGAGACATCTGCTTGACCTTATAAAAGAAGTACACAAAGTCGAAGGGATCGAACGGATCCGTCTCGGTTCTCTTGAGCCGGGGATTATTACGGAAGAGTTTGCAAAAGAGCTTTCCGGTATGCCGAAAGTGTGTCCGCATTTTCATCTTTCTCTTCAAAGCGGATGTGACGCGACGCTGAAGCGGATGAACAGAAAGTATACAAGCGGAGAATATTATGACAGGTGTCAGATATTGAGAAAATATTTTGATCATCCGGCTCTTACGACAGATGTGATCGTCGGATTTCCGGGGGAGACAGAGGAAGAGTTTGAAGCTTCCTATGCGTTTGTCGACCGGGTTGATTTTTATGAAACGCACGTTTTCAAATACTCGAAGAGAGAAGGGACAAAAGCGGCAGTGATGGACGGCCAGATCGATGAGAAGATCAAAGGGGAAAGAAGCGCCCGTATGATCGCTCTCGGCGAACGGAAGAAAAAGGCATACGAGGACAGCTTTATCGGAAAAGAAGTGGAAGTTCTTTTTGAAGAACGCGCGCAGATCGAGGGAAAGTCTGTTATGACAGGACATACAAAAGAGTATATGAAAATTGCACTAGAAACCGAAAAAAATATTTCTAATTGTATCGTAAAAGTGAGAATTGAAAATCATTCACAAATTATACGTTGAATTTTGAATGGGAGTATATTAGAATTGTAGGTAGTGATTTCGGAGTTTCCGAAAATGAAAAATGAGGAATAGAATTCTTATACAAAAAGACAGAAGGTAAGGAGGAACAGCAAGATGAGTGATCTCAGCAACACACAATTCTTTCAGGTAGAACCGGGACCGCAGATTTCGGCCGGAGACATTTTGGAGATCGTGTTTAAGGCGCTGAAAGAAAAGGGATATAATCCGGTGAATCAGATCGTCGGATATATCATGTCGGGAGATCCGACATATGTTACAAGCTTTAACGGAGCGAGAAGCCTGATCATGAAAGTAGAGAGAGATGAGTTGGTCGAGGAGCTGTTAAAAGCGTATATCGAACATCATTCGTGGGAATAATCAGATATGAGAATTATGGGACTTGATTATGGGTCGAAAACGGTAGGCGTTGCGATCAGCGACGCTTTTCGCCTTACGGCTCAGGCAGTGGAGACGATCGAGAGAAAAGAAGAAAATAAACTTCGGCGGACTTGCGCGAGGATAGAGGAACTGATCAAAAAGTATGATGTGGAGAAGATTGTCCTCGGCTTTCCGAAACATATGAATAACGATATCGGAGAGCGTGCGCAGCAGTCTATGGAATTCGGAGAGATGCTCAAACGCAGAACCGGGTTAGAGGTCATTTTGTGGGATGAGAGACTGACGACCGTAGAGGCGGAACGTACTCTGATCGAGAGCAACGTGCGCCGTGAAAACAGAAAGAAACATATAGATCAGATCGCCGCAGTGTTTATTTTGCAGGGTTATCTTGATCTGATGCATATGAAAAAACAGGCAGAATGAATGAAGTCTGTCATTTTTGTATAGGCAATGAGCCAAAGTCCGGGATATGCTAAGACCTTGGCGGCTGCTTACAATCCCGGAAGATGTCTTTTGGCGCTTTCGGTGATTTTGTGCAGGATATCAGGATAGAAAAATGAAAGATGTAAGGGGTTCGGATATGGAAAAAGTAAAGTTTGCATTTGCGGATGGAAACGGTGAGGACGAATTTTTTATACTTGAAGAAACAAAGATCAACGGGAGCGCGTATATTCTTGTTGCGGAGTCGGAGGATGACGATGCGGAATGTCTGATATTAAAAGACGTTCGTGATGAAGAATCGGGCGAGAGCGTTTATGAGATCGTTGAAAATGAGAAAGAGTTACAGGCGGTTTCCAAGGTGTTTGAGGAACTTCTTGAAGATGTGAGTATTGAACTCTGATCTAAGAAGAAAATTACATTGTATGCTATGGGAACTTCCGAGAGTTTCCATGGGAAATCGGACAGTGATATATAAGATATGACAGTATGGCAAAATGCGTGAAATCGCAGTGGAAAATGTCTTTTGGATGTTTCGGGTGAGGATAGAATGAAAAAGAACAGGACAGAAGAACTGCTCAAAGAAAAATTAAGAGAAAAAGGGTTGAAAGTTACGAATCAGAGAATTTTGATCCTTTCTGTCTTGGAGCAGAATAAAGGCAGGCATTTGACTGCGGAAGATATTTATGAGCTGGTGACGCAGGAGCATCCGGAAATCGGACTTGCAACTGTGTACCGTACGATCCAGCTTTTATGGGATATGCAGCTCATAGACAAGATTAATTTGGATGAGGGATGTGTGCGTTACGAGATCGGACATCTGCTGGACGGCGGATCGAAACATAACCACCATCATCTTATATGCAGAACTTGCAATAAAATCATTCCTTTCGATGATGACCTTCTGGAAGAAGCGGAACGTCACATTGAACGTACGATTGGATTTCATGTTCTTGATCATGAAGTAAAGTTTTACGGAATATGCAGAGAATGCATGAAAAAGGGGAAATAGTGGAGGTGTTTATTTTTTGAAAAAACAGAATAACGGAAAATTGCGTATCATACCGCTTGGAGGATTAGAGCAGATCGGTATGAATATTACTGCCTTTGAGTATGAAGACAGTATTGTTGTCGTGGACTGCGGTCTGGCATTCCCGGAGGATGATATGCTTGGGATCGATCTTGTGATCCCTGATGTAACATACTTGAAAGACAATGCATCGAAAGTGAAAGGGTTTGTTATCACACATGGTCACGAGGATCACATCGGCGCGCTTCCGTATGTGCTCAAAGAGATCAATCTGCCGATCTATACGACGAAACTTACGATGGGCATTATTGAAAACAAACTAAAGGAGCATAATCTTCTTCGGACAACGAAGCGGAAAGTTGTCCGCCACGGACAGTCGATCAATCTTGGAAAATTCAGGATTGAATTTATTAAAACGAACCACAGTATTCAGGATGCGTCTGCCCTTGCGATCTATTCGCCTGCCGGTGTCGTAATCCATACAGGAGACTTTAAAGTCGATTATACGCCGGTGTTCGGAGATGCGATCGATCTGCAGCGGTTTGCGGAGATCGGAAAAAAGGGTGTGCTTGCTCTGATGTCAGACAGTACGAATGCGGAGCGGCGAGGATTTACCCAGTCGGAAAAGACGGTCGGTATTACGTTTGATCATATTTTTGCGGAACATCAGAATACAAGGCTGATCATCGCTACGTTTGCTTCTAACGTGGATCGTGTGCAGCAGATTATCAATTCGGCATATAAGTATGGAAGAAAAGTAGTTGTGGAAGGGCGCAGCATGGTGAATATCATTGCGACAGCGTCAGAATTGGGATATTTGGATGTGCCGGAAAACACATTGATCGAGATCGATCAGATGAAGAATTATCCGCCGGAGAAAATGGTTCTTATCACAACCGGAAGTCAGGGAGAGTCTATGGCGGCTCTGTCGAGAATGGCGGCGGACGTGCACAGAAAAGTGACGATACAGCCAAACGATACGATCATCTTCAGCTCTAATCCGATTCCGGGAAATGAGAAGTCTGTTTCCCGTGTGATCAACGAACTTTCTTCCAAAGGGGCGGAAGTTATTTTCCAGGATGCCCATGTATCGGGACATGCCTGTCAGGAAGAACTGAAATTGATCTATTCTCTTGTGAAGCCGAAATATGCCATTCCGGTCCACGGAGAATACCGTCATTTGAAAGCAAATGCGGAAGTGGCAAAATCACTTGGAATTCCGAAGGAAAATGTATTTATCATTCAGTCCGGAGATGTGTTGGAACTGTGCGACGACAGTGCGGAAGTAGTGGATAAAGTACACACGGGAGCGATTCTTGTAGACGGACTCGGAGTAGGAGACGTAGGAAACATCGTGCTTCGGGACAGACAGCATTTGGCAGAGGACGGTATTATCATCGTTGTGCTTACGCTTGAGAGAAGAACGAACCGCCTGCTTGCAGGTCCGGATATCGTATCGCGAGGTTTCGTTTATGTAAGAGAATCAGAAGAACTGATGGATGATGCGAGAAGAGCGGTATCCGAGGCGGTGGATAAGTGTCTCTCGGGACGTCATACAGATTGGAATAAGATCAAACTTGTGATCCGCGATTCCATGAACGACTATATTTGGAAAAAGACAAAGAGAAAACCGATGGTGATTCCGATCATCATGGATGTGGATGTGTAAATTATGATAGTAGATGAACGTATTATTACATTCATCAATTCGCTGGATACGAAAAACAGTGAAATATTAGAGGACATCGAGAGAGAGGCTCTGGCTGATAACGTGCCTATAATACGCCGTGAGATGCAGAGCTTCTTAAAGGTGCTCCTTATGGTAAAAAAACCTATGCGCGTTCTGGAAGTCGGAACTGCCGTAGGTTTCTCTGCGTTATTGATGAGTGAATATGTACCGGAAGAATGTGCGATCACAACGATTGAAAATTATGAGAAGAGAATACCGATCGCAAGACAAAATTTTGTCCGTGCAGGAAAAGAGAAGAAAATCACTTTGCTGGAAGGCGATGCGATGGACGTGCTGAAAACATTGGAAGGACCGTATGATTTTATTTTTATGGATGCGGCGAAAGGTCAGTACATTCATTATCTGCCGGAGATACTGCGTCTGCTTGCAAAGGGCGGTATCCTTGTCTCGGATAATGTGATGCAGGACGGTGATGTGATCGAGTCACGTTTCGCGGTAGAACGGCGGGATCGTACGATTCATGCGCGGATGCGGGAATATCTGTACGAATTAAAACATAACGATGCGCTTGTAACATCGATCATTCCATTGGGAGACGGAGTGGCGCTGAGTGTGAAAAAAGAAGTCGGAACGGACATTGCGCAGTAAAGCGCAAAATTATAAGCCGCCATAAAAACAGAAAAAGAAGAAGTAGGAGAATGAAGAAAAAGATGAGCAGACATCCTGAGTTATTAATTCCGGCGAGCAGTCTGGAAGTGTTGAAAACGGCAGTTATTTTCGGAGCTGATGCGGTCTATATCGGAGGAGAAGCTTTCGGTCTTAGAGCAAAAGCGAAGAATTTTTCAACGGAAGAGATGCGAAAAGGAATTCAATTTGCCCATGAGCATGGTGTGAAAGTATATGTGACCGCTAATATTCTGGCGCACAACGATGATCTTGCCGGGGTGCGTGAGTATTTTGAAGAGTTAAAGGAAATCAAACCGGATGCACTGATCATTGCAGATCCGGGAGTATTTGAGATTGCCAAAGAGATATGCCCCGAGATAGAAAGGCATATAAGCACTCAGGCAAATAATACAAATTATGCAACCTATAATTTCTGGTATAAACAGGGGGCGAGTCGAGTCGTATCTGCCAGAGAATTGTCGATGGAAGAGCTCAAAGAGCTTCGGGCGAATATTCCCGAAGATCTGGAAATCGAGACGTTTATTCACGGGGCGATGTGCATCTCTTATTCGGGAAGATGTCTTTTGAGTAATTATTTTACGGGAAGAGATGCGAACAGAGGAGCATGTACTCATCCGTGCCGCTGGAAATATGCGGTCGTGGAAGAAAAAAGACCGGGAGAGTACCTTCCTGTTTATGAAAATGAAAGAGGAACTTACATTTTTAACTCAAAAGACCTGTGTATGATCGAACATATACCGGAGCTGATCGATGCGGGGATCGACAGTCTGAAGATCGAAGGCAGAATGAAAACCGCTCTGTATGTGGCGACAGTGGCAAGGACGTACCGAAAAGCAATCGATGACTATAAGAAAGATCCGAAGTTATATGAACAGAACATGCCCTGGTATAAAGAACAGATCTCAAATTGTACTTACCGGCAGTTTACGACCGGATTTTTCTTTGGGAAACCGGATGAGACGACACAGATCTATGACAGCAACACATACAATAAAGAGTATACTTATCTTGGTATTGTCGGGGAGATCAAAGACGGATTGTGCCGGATAGAGCAGAGAAACAAATTTTCTGTCGGGGAAACGATCGAAATCATGAAGCCGGACGGCAGAAACATAGAAGCGGAAGTGCTGCGCATCTTGAATGAAGAGGGAAAAGAACAGGAAAGTGCGCCCCACTCGAAACAGCTGCTCTATGTTGAACTAAGTGAAATCCCGGACGTATATGATATTTTGCGAAGAAAAGAAGAGGAATCAAAATAGAAGAAAATATAAATAGAAACGGCATAGACAAAGGCGTTTATCGTATCTTTGGCTATGCCGTTTTGTAATGGGGAAATAAGAGCGCGAAACTGTTCAAAAAGACGGTGAAATGACAAAATGATTGATAGAAAAGGAAGTAAATATGATGAAAATAGATGAAAAAAACAAAAAAAGTACATCGTAAATGAGTAAAAAATGATATAATGACAGGTGGTAGTATCCTAATAATATTATGAGAAAAGGAAGGAAAAGGTTTATGGCAGGAAAAGTGATCAAAAGACTGCTCGCAGGGGTTCTTACAGTCGCCGTTGTGATACCGGGCAATTTTATTCCGGCGCAGGCAGCGGAAGAACCGCAAGAAGACTACCTCATTTATCCGAATCCACATAAGGTGGAGTATCAGGAAGGAGATTACATTCTCGGAAAAGAATTGAATGTAATCTATGACAAAGGAATCGATGAGGCGACAAAGAACCGTCTGCAAGAGGCGGCGGACCTCAAAGGAATCGAGGTAAACGAAGCAGAGCAGCCTAAGGAAGGCACAACCAATGTATATGTCGGTGTACATGGACAGGACGGAACGGCAGAAGATTATATTACAGCAGAATATCAGCCGGAAGAGTCTTTGTTTGGAAAGACGGATTCTTACTTTCTGGCAAGTGATGAGAATGTAATCTCCGTACTTGGAAAAGATGCAGATTCTGCATTTTATGGATTGACTACGTTGTATCATGTTTTCGCTCAGATGGACGGTCTGACGATCAGAAACTTTGAGATCGAGGACTATGCGGACGTAGTAAGCCGTGGGTTTATCGAAGGTTATTATGGAAATCCGTGGTCTACACAAGACCGTGTGAATCTGATGAAGTGGGGCGGATATTACAAATTAAACGCATATTTTTATGCGCCGAAAGACGACCCGAAACATCGTACACAGTGGGACGTGCTTTATACAGAAGAGGAGCTGGCAAATAAGATCAGACCGCTTGCAGAGGCGGGAAATGAATCAAAATGCCGATTTGTTTATGCGCTTCACCCGTTCCCGCAGGGCAATCATCTTCGTTTTGATGATAATTATGAAGCTGATTTGGCGAAACTTCAGGCAAAATTCAAACAGGTGATCGATCAGGGTGTACGTCAGATTGCAATCCTTGCAGACGACTTTTGGAATCCGGGCGGACCGAATGGAGTACGTCTGTTAAACGATATGACTGCATGGCTTGAAGAGGTGAAAAAGCAGTATCCGGATATGAAGATGACGATCCCTTATGTTCCGTATGACTATATGGGCAACGGAAGCAGCGCAGAACTTCAGGAGTTGAAAAAAGCTCCGGCTAATGTTCAGATCGTTATGACCGGCGGAAGAGTATGGGGAGAAGTAACAAATAACTTTACTTCTACGTTTACAAATAACGTTGGACGCGGACCGTTTATGTGGATCAACTGGCCGTGTACGGATAACTCTAAGAAACATTTGATCATGGGCGGTTATGATACGTTCCTTCATCCGGGAGTAGAGCCGTCTAAAATACAGGGAATCATGCTCAACCCGATGCAGCAGTCGGAACCGAGCAAGGTTGCTATTTTCGGTAATGCAGATTACGCATGGAATATTTGGGAGACAAAGGAAGAGGCAGACAAGTCATGGAATGATGCATTTTCCTTTGTAGATCATAATTCGGCAATTACGAATGATGCGAGCGACGCCCTGCGTGAATTATCAAAGCATATGATCAATCAGGCGATGGATACGCGTGTAACACCTTTGCAGGAATCTGTTGTACTGAAAGAGAAGTTAAATGCATTTAAAGAAAAACTGGAAGCAGAGACTCTCACGGCGGAAGAAGTAGATGAGGTAATCGCAGAGTTTGAAGTGCTTCAAAAAGCTTCAAAGACATATCGTGCAGGCGGAAACGAGGCGATCAAAGGTCAGATCGTATATTGGCTGAACTGCTGGGATGACACGACAGAAGCGGCGATCGCATACTTAAACGGCGTAAAGAGCGCTCTGGCAGGAGACGTATCTTCTGTGATCAGCTATAATACAGCAGGAAAGACGGCGTTCGACCGTTCAAAAACATATGACTTTTTATATGTGGATCATCAGGAATATGCCGAGGTCGGTGTACAGCACATTGTTCCGTTTATCAATACATTGGCAGAATATGTATCTGCAAAAGCGGAAACAGCGGTCAATCCCGACAAAGTGATCCAAAAATTCATTACAAGCAGAAAAGACGCGCCGACAGGTTCTAAAGAAAATATTTTTGACGGCGACGAGTCTACAAGTGCAGTTTACCAAACGCCGAATTCATTGTCGAAAGATGATTATATCGGTGTAGAATACAACAAAGTAATCGATATTGACAGCATTCGTTTCCTTCTCGGAGGCGGAAAAGATCATTTTGAACATGCAAAACTGCAGTATATGACAGAAGACGGAAACTGGGAAGACCTTGTATTGACAGGTATGAGCAACAATTTTGCCGGAGAATACAATAAAGTTCAGGATATCAATGTGAAGGAAGCAAACCTTCCGAGTGATCTGAAAGCAAAAGGAATCCGTCTTATCGCGACAGAGGCAAACGTAAACGACTGCTGGCTTGAGATCCGTGAAATTCAGATCAACAAAAAAGAAGAAGTTTCCGAAGATACAGAGCGTTACACAGGAGATGTGACATTCAGCGGTATTTCCACACAGGGAAATGATCATACGGCGGCAAAAATGTTTGACGGAGATCTGTCTACAGAAATGTGGATCGCTAAAGGACCGTACAGCGGCGAAGGAAAAGATACGATCGCGGCAGACGCTTATATGCAGGTTGCGTTTGAGGAAGCAAAGCAGATCGGAAGCATAAGAATGACACAGGGCAAAACTTCTTCTGCGGATGTGTTTAAAAAAGTAGAAATACAGTATAGCACAGACGGACAGAGCGGTTGGAAAAAGGCAGGAGAGTTTACGAATGCGAAAGATCAGACAGTAAATATTAACGTAACTGACAAGATCAAAGCAATCCGTCTTGTGAATAAAGAGAGGACGGCAGGCTGGGTACGCATCGGTGAATTAGATATCCGCGCGCCGAAGAATATGACGACTCCGATCACATACAAAGTGATCAAGACAGATCGTTGGACTGTAGCTCAAAATACGAAGGAGACAAGTCTGTATGACGGAGATGACAATACATTTGTATGGTACGATCCTGATGGAAGTGGAAATTCAACGGGAGATGATGCGTTGAAAGATGATTTCTTAGGATATGACCTCGGAACAGAAGCTGTATTGGAAAGCGCTCATATCGTAGTCGGACATACAGGCGGAGACAAGCTTGTAAAATATGCGGTTGAGACGTCTGTAGATAAAGAGACATGGACTCCGGCAGAAGGATATGCAGAGTATACTGGAGCGGCAGAAGGAAAAGACGTACTGGACATTGATCTGAAAGGTGTGACGGCGCGTTACATCCGTGTTCGCAACTTAGAGCAAAAAGGTTCTTGGGTAAAATTCTCTGAGTTTACTGTAAAACAGAAAGTTGATCAGACAGGAACAACAGAGAATATTTATACAAATGTAAAGGATCACGGAATGCTCGGAACGACAGAAGCAGGTATGTCTTCTTTGCAGCCGGGAACGATCAGTCTGAAAAAAGATCAGTATATCGGCGTTGACTTAAAGAACATCAAAGCGATCGAAAACATTGCAGTGAAAGCAGGAGAAAATGCGAATGTGAAACTGCAAAGCTCTATGAACGGAGTGATCTGGACTGATGTTAATGCAGGAGCATTGGAAGACGCAAGATATGTAAGACTTTACAATGCGGGAAATGAGACACAAAATGTTGCGGTTGAAGAATTCAAAGTAACATATGCGTTTATCGGAGAGAAAACGGTAGAAAGTGATTTTGCTCAGAAAGATTCGGCAAACGATATGCGAAGCAATGGACAAGTCGGAAATGTATTCGACGGAAAGCTTAATACGCTTGGCAAGATCACAGGAACACAGGATGCAGGGAAAAAGATCGTATTCGATCTCGGACAGACTGTGAATTTTGAATCGTTCAGATACTATGTAAAAGAGACATGTCTTGACTTCTTAAGACATGCAAAATTTGAAGTAGCTGACAGGAAAGATGCCACAGACGATCAGTGGACAAAGATCCTTGAAGTCGGAAACGCAGAGGCTGTGCAGATGTCGGCTAATGCGACAGCGAAAGATGCGGAATATCTGCTGCATGACACTACAAATCCGGGAAATATGTATGCAGAAGCAACCGGATTGAATGTGTCGGGACGTTATTTAAGAATCGTACCGCTTACAACATATACAGAGAGATGGGTTGAGCTGTATGAGCTTCAGATCAACGGCGGAGCGTACATGACGACAGAGTCAAACCGCGATATCGTATCAGAAACAGAGGAAGAAGCGGGCAAGATCCCGTCTAATGTATTTGACGGAAACTTTGCGACAACATACAAACCATCTGCGGCAAACGGTTCGTTTACATATCGCATCAGCGAGCCGGATCAGAGAACGATCCGTATCGTACAGAACGGTAAGGCGTCGAATGCAGATGTACAGGCAGTTCTCTATAAAGACGGAGTAAAACAAGAAGCTGTCACAATCGGAAAGCTGAATCAGACGATCAATGAATTTGCAGTTGCAAAAGACAGCCAGATTCTGGAAGTTATCGTGACATGGGCAGAAGATATTCCGGAGATCTCTATTATAAAGACAAGTGAAAAAGAAAAAGCGGCAGTCAATAAAGACGCGCTGAATGAGGCGATCAAAAAGCCGATCGACGATAAGTGGACTGCCGGAAGCAAACAGGCGGCAGAAGAAGCAAAAGCAGCGGCAGAAGAGATTGCAGCAAATGAGTATGCAACACAAGAGGTTGTAGATCTGGCAGAAAAAGCGCTTCTTGCCGCACACAAAAACGCGGTTGTCAAAGGCGATGTTACTGCATTGGAAAACGCTCTGAACAACATGAAAGCAGGCAAAGAAAACGTCGGAACAGAGGAAGCTCCTGTTTATGTAGAGATCTATTCGGCGAGAACTTATGCGGCATATGAGTCGGTGATGAATGAGATCAGAGAGGCGTTAAAGGATAAAGAAAATGTTTCGGAGAAAGAAGCGCAAGATCTGACGGCAAAACTTGAAAAAGCCGAAAAAGCATTAGTATACTCATCGATCCAGAGAGAGCTGGCAGAAACAGAGTTAGAAAATGCAGTAAAATATAATAAAGACGACTATACAACTGTTTCTTATAAAGCATATGCGGACGCAAAATCAGCATTAGATGCGATTGTGAAAGCAGATAAGACAGAGCGGAAGAACCCGAAAGAAGTCTATACTGCACGCAGCGCATTTGCACAGGCAGAAGAAGGTCTTGTTAATATCGTTGCATTGAAAGCAAAACTTACAGAAATTGCAAAACTGGATGAAAAGCTTTATACGGCAGACAGTTGGAAAGTGCTTCAAGATGCAGTGAAGAATGCAGAGGCTTATCTGGAAAACGGAACAAAAGATCAGGTAGATAAAGCGGTTTCCGATCTGGAAAATGCAGTGAATGGTCTGGTAGAAAAAACAGAAGTAACTGTAGATGATGTCATTGCAGAAATGGAAAAAGTAAACGGCAAAGATTACACTGAAGTAAGTTTCGACGCACTTCAGGATGCGATCAGCAAAGCAAAAGCAGATAAAGATCAGAACGATCCGGCATTAGATCAGGCGAATATCGCTGCAATGAAAGAAGCGAAAGCGGCGCTTGTAAGTATCGTAGATTTGAAGGCTGCTCTTAATGAAGCTGCTTCGCACAAAGCAGGTACTTATACGGTAAGTTCTTATAAGCTTTTGAAAGATGCTGTGACAAATGCAGAGCCGTTGAAAGTAAACGGTACAAAAGAAGAGGTTGCCAATGCGGCGGCAGCAATCCGTGCGGCGATCAATGGTCTGGACAAACGTGCAGTTGGTTTGGATGAGTACAGAGACTCTATCGTATTGAAGAAACCGGAAGGTTATACGGCGGAAAGTTATGCGGTATATAAAAAGGCATATGATGCGCTGATGGCTCTGGATTCAAAGGAGACAACGGCAGAAATGTTTGCAAATGCAAAATCTGCATTTGAAGCTGCACAGGCAGGTCTTGTACAGAAACCGGGAAACAACGGAACAGGAAGTTCTTCAAACGGAGCGGTTGCAACCGGAGATACAGTGAACGTTTCAGTATTAGCCGGATTATTCCTGTCACTTTTGACGATTGTAATGCTTATGAAACGTAAAACATTCTTGGGTCTTTTTGGAAAAGATGAATAAAATTTAAAATTGATTCAAGTGATAATATCAAAAAGATGTAAGAGAACTTGAATTTAAGAATCGCCAGTTCCGGCAGAGAAGCCGGAGCTGGCGATTTGCTTTGAATAACAGATGGAAGATGCGGATTAAAGAAAAATCTCGGCTTTTTTATCGCTCTGACAGACTTTCGTTAATTTCTTCGTTGCTATATTCAATTTAAAAGCGCTGACATATCTGGCTTTCTGTTTGCAGAAACGGACACATTTCATACAGCCGATACATTTATCGTGATCTGTCTTTTTCGGATTATCAAGAGAGATTGCTCCTGCCGGACAGATCTTTGCGCAGGCGCCGCATTCTGTACAAAGGGAAACGTCGGCTTTCGGGAAAAGTACGTTTTTTCCATATTTTCTGTAAGGAGTATTTCCCGGTACTTTCAGATCGAAAGAAGCGAAAGCTTCTTCTTTTTTAATGATTCGATTCAGTGAAACTCCGTATTCGGAAGCTTCTTTTAAATCCGCCTTGTTCGGACGTCTTGCGCCGATAGAGTTCACGATAGAGTGTTCTGCCGGAAATGCGGCAGCTCCGATTACTTTGAATCCTCTTTTTTCTACTTCGGTCTTTAATTCTAAAAGTGCATCCTCGTATTCGCGGCATCCGTATGTAGCGACAAGAGCGGCAGGTGTTCCGTTTCCGGAAAAGAGATCAAGATATTTGAGAAAGAGCGCCGGAACACGACCGTAGTATACGGGAATCGCAAACAAGGCAAAATCATTTGGCGCAAATTTTGCGACAGGTTTCAAATCTTTTTTGATCGTAAGGTCAAAAGAGACTGATTTTAAATCGATACTTCTTGCCGTTTCCATAACGACTTTATGAGTCGTTCCCGTAGGGCTGAAATAAATAAGTTTTAATTCGTTCATCTTCATAAATCAACAGACTCCTTTGTAAGTAATATTACAATGATATCATATTGAGGATAAAAATGCACGGGAAAATAAATATAGGATTTATGTTTAAATTAATCCGTTGTAACGGTTGTAAGCCATACAAATGCTGTTTGTGTTTTTAATAATAATATTCATTGCAATAAACGGTCCGATGAAACAGAGGAAAGAGCCAAAGAGAAGCCATAATAAAATAGTAGTACCGTTTTCTGTAAATGACAGACCGTAACGAGGTGCGTTTGCCGCAAGGCGGTTTCCGAGAGAATACTGCCACCACCAGCTGTAAATTCCGCATGTGAGGATAGAAAGCAGGATAAACTGTAACAATCCGCCTGTTGATTTTCCGTCTCCGGCACATGCTGTATTAACATCGCGGGCAACCGAATATATAAAATAATAACTGTAAATCCCGCATGTAAGAATCGAAAGAACGATGTAACCGAGCAGTCCCCGGTCGGTTTTCAGAGGTGTAACTCCCGGTCTTGAATAGCGCGGATCAGAACCCTGATAGTTGTAGTTTGTACCTTGGTTATTGTAGTTGTTTTCCATGTTTTGTCCTTCGTAATTTGTTCTGTAGGCCTGTGAGCCATAGTTCGTTCCGTTGTTTTGATAGTTTGTTCCTGCGTTTGAACTGCCCTGTGTTGTTTCAGATGTTTGGCTGCCGCCTGCAGATCCGTTGAAAGCACCCGCTATATTCGATAAATCAGGCGTCGATCCCGAGAGATACAGGAACGCATATGTGATACCGACAACTGCCGCCATAATAGTTAACGTTAATAATAAAGAAGATAAACTCCAGAGAAAAGTATCAAAAGAAAAATAATATTTGAAGTTTCGGAAAACAGAGGTAATAAACTCAATAATTCCACACAGAGCTATGATTGTCGCTAATCCGCTTAAAATCACAAAAAATGTTTTGATTCTTTCCTTTCCTTCCGAAAGCGCGATCATTATCAAAGATGCCGCTATTCCTGCATAACAGACCATGTTAAGAATGCTGCCGAGACCTTGCAAGGTGCTGCTGTAAGAAAAATTCTGAATGCCTGAGAGGAGACTTCGGAAAGCCATAATGAAACAAATTCCCGCTAAAATGAAAAAGCCGACCTGTAAAACATTCCTTTTTTCTTCTGAGTTGTCTGCAGGTGTCGTTTGAAAGCTGTCTGCCGTATTGCTTTCAAAAGATGCTCTGCCTGTTTCTGTGTTTGTGCCGGCAGCGCTATCATAAGCTGTTTCAGTCGTCTTGTTTTCGGCAGAGTTACATGGCTGTTCAACTTTGCTGCCGCAATATGGACAAAACTTTGACGTGTCTGAAATTTCTCTTCCGCATGTCTTGCATTGCATATAAAATTCCTCCCCGTTCCCTTTATTTTTTTGTAAAAAGTTGAGAAATCAATGAAAAGACCGCTCCTTTTTCCGGTTGGAAGACAACGATAGAATCGGATGTATCCAACATTCGCAAGATGTATACTGTTAAAAACAGGATGCAGGCAGTTATAAGCAGGAGTTTCTGGATTTTTTTGGGTATATTGTCCCAAAATAGAAACAGAATAATTCCTATCGGTAAGATCCAAAAAAGCGGGTGATATCGGAAAGCCCCTGCAAAGTCCATGTGCAGTACGCAAAACCATGCTCTTGACATTCCGCATCCGGCACAGGAAATCCCGGTTAGGAAACGAATCGGACAGGTGATTCCAAATACCGATTCTAAAATAAGATAAAACACTGCGATTGTAAAAAGTGCGCTTATATTCTGCCGTTTTTTCATGTTGATTTCTCCCTTGTTTTTTAGTTTACAATAGCTGAAAAATATTGTCAATCGGTGTACATAATTGTGGACGCACAATCAGGATATGGCTTTGGAAGAAGTTGATTTTCCTCATTTTTTGTATTATTGTAGATAATACAAAATAAAGTATGAGATCGTATCAAAAAAGGGAAGATCTTGCCGGTTTGTATGATCGGAACTTTGCAGGAACGGAGGGATGACAGATGATGATGTTTGTTATGTTTTTGATCGTGAATGTAGGCACAATCGGTATTTTTTACGGCGTTTACGGGACGAAACGTAAGTATGAGGAAGGGATGCTTATGGGAGTTCATCTTCCAGGGTCGGCAGTTGAAAGCGAAGAAGTAAAAATGCTTATGAAAAAATATCGTATATGGACTAAATGGTTTTATGCTTTCAATTTACTGGCGGGAATTGCGGTGTGCGGACTTTGTTTCTGGTATATTTCGGTCTTTATGATTGTGTGGAGCATATGGCTTGCGCAGGTGTGTGTCGGAGCGATTCTTCTATTATATAGAACACACAGAAAATTATATGATCTGAAAGTGAAAAACGGCTGGATCGGGAGCGGCGGAAGCAAGATTATGACGGCAGATTTGGCAGTTTGTACAAAAGTATCCGAACAATCGGAGAGAATGGGAATTTCTCCGTTGTGGCATATTGTGCTTTGCGGACTGGTTGTTCTGCCGTGTTTATTGCCGAAAGTAAGACTATATTTAAAAGAGTCGGAAGAAGGATGGATTTTGTTTTTCTGCGGGCTTACGTTTAATCTTGTGTTTGCGGTTGTGCATAGGGTTATACTCAGAACGCAAAACAAGATATATAGCGAGGACTCGGATGTAAATCTGGCAGTGAACCGAATGCAGAAAAATGTTTGGTCGTGGCTGTTGATCGCCGGAAGTTTTTTTAATACTGCAGCGTATCTTTGGATAGCATATTTTATGGATGAGAAAATGTGGATCGAATCAAAAGTGTACGTTGTATACATTGTACTTGAAAGTATTCCGATTTTTGTTTTCGTGACCGGAGCTTTCTATCAATATAGAAAAAGAGCCCGGATTTTGAAAAATAATAAAATGCCGCTTTATGTTGATGACGACATTTATTGGAAAAACGGATGGTACAGCAATCCGAACGATAAACGATTGATCGTGCAGGATTGGGCATGCTCTTTTAACTATACGACGAATATGGCGCACCCGGCGGGAAAAATTTCTCTTGTGGCAGGAGTAGTTATCACGGTCGTATGTCTTGTGTGGGGATGTATAACTATGATCCGAATTGATTTTACGCCTATGGCAGTTGTTGTCGGATCTGATAAAATAGAAATTACATCCGGTTATTCTGATATGGAAATAGATTTTGATGAAATACAAAATATAGAACTTCTGTCAACGCTTCCGGATGATGAATATAAACGAGTGAATGGATCTGCTGATAGTCAAAAGAAGATCGGAAAGTTCAGAGGGAAGAAAACAGGAAAATGCCGCTTGTATATTTATGTAGGGAGTGCGCCGGTTTTGCAGATAAAGACTTCGGATGAAATTGTGTTTATCAACAGCGAAGAAAAGAATACTGCAGAGAAATGGTACGAACAGATTGTACAAGAAAAAAACAGAGTGCGCTCTTGATTTTTAAAAACGGCGGTATTATAATGTCTTAAAGAAAGAAGTGATTGTTTTCTAAAATGGAGGAATGGAGGCGCTTTATTATGGAAAAGAAAAATCTTGACTGGGCAAATATAGGATTTCAATATGTACAGACAGATAAGAGATATGTTGCAAATTATAAAGACGGAAAATGGGATGAGGGAACGCTTACAGAGGATGCTAACATTGTAATGAATGAATGTGCCGGAGTGCTTCAATATGCACAGACTGTATTTGAGGGAATGAAAGCGTATACGACAGAAGATGGACGTATCGTTACCTTTCGCCCGGATCTGAATGCGGCGCGCATGGTGGATTCGGCAAAACGTTTGGAAATGCCGGTCTTTCCGGAAGACCGATTTGTTGATGCGATCGTGCAGACGGTTCGGGCAAATGCCGCTTATGTTCCGCCTTATGGTTCAGGCGCTTCATTATATATCAGACCATATATGTTTGGGATTAATCCTGTAATCGGAGTAAAGCCTGCAGATGAATATCAGTTCAGAGTGTTTACAACACCTGTAGGTCCGTATTTTAAAGGTGGTGCAAAACCGATTACGATCTGTGTATCTGATTTTGATCGGGCAGCTCCTCGCGGAACGGGTCATATTAAGGCTGGGCTTAATTATGCAATGAGTCTTCATGCGATTGTTACGGCTCATGCAAACGGATTTGATGAAAACATGTATCTTGATTCGGCAACGAGAACAAAAGTGGAAGAAACGGGAGGCGCAAACTTTATTTTCGTAACAAAAGATAATAAAATTGTAACACCTCATTCAGATACGATTCTTCCGTCTATTACAAGAAGATCTATTATGTATGTAGCGGAACACTATCTTGGTCTTGAAGTAGAAGAAAGAGATGTTTATTTTGATGAAGTAAAAGATTTTGCCGAGTGCGGTCTGTGTGGAACGGCAGCAGTAATTTCACCGGTCGGAAAAGTGGTAGATCACGGCAATGAAATCTGTTTCCCGAGTGGAATGGAGAAAATGGGACCGATCACTCAGAAATTATATGAGACGTTGACCGGAATCCAGATGGGACATATCGAAGCTCCGAAAGGATGGCTGAAAGTAATCGAATGACAGAAAGTGCAGTATAAAAAGCAATTATAAAAACAGTTCTGTGACCGGGGTGACCGAAGCAGGCTGTTTTTTGCTTATTTTTAGAGCGATATTTATGACTGAAAAGAAGCGGTAAAAGGGATAATTGTTTGAATTATCTGAAATAAATAAAAAACAAGAAAAACATTGACAATTACTGCCGTACATGATAG